>Ga0255346_1001958_pt1 | contig 27246 bp, 25 predicted proteins | sample wastewater_treat_FD_194410 | JGI IMG/M metagenome (GOLD analysis project Ga0255346, IMG submission 194410) | Wastewater microbial communities from Lulu Island WWTP, Vancouver, Canada - plant22 | ecosystem: Engineered > WWTP > Wastewater > Unclassified | place: Canada: Vancouver, British Columbia...
AACAGGCAAGGTTGTTGAAAAACTGAAAACGGGCATAAAAAAAGAGGGCTTCCGGCGGGGCAAAACCGCTGAAAGCCCTTGTTTATTGGGGATTTTCCTCGTATCAAAGACAGCGTTTACATAGATGTGTATAACCTAAAAATGATACCATTTGATACAAAAAAGGCGGTTCAAACGCCAAAAATAACGGCTTTCGAGGGCAAAAACGCCTGTCGAAAGCCGTTATTTTTATTTTTTTGAAATTATGATGCCCGACTGCCGGGGTCATCAATGCACCCAGCAAACAAGGGGTGGGTGCATTTGCACCCAAGCAAAATAAATGCTCAAAAGGTTTATGCACCAATTAGATGCTGTCTAAATACTGGTTTAGCCTTTGCAGGAATTCTTCCGTCAGATTATAACCCTGGCTGTCAGCAATGATAGAATCATTTCCGCAGATAGGACAGACCGCCGTTTCTTCAGCATCCCACTCAACTATATCCTTCGGGTCGATTAAATGGCAGCACTCAAAGCAACCGCAGACTGTAGCTGTTTCAAAAGCATCGCGGTTGAATTCGCAGTCATCCACGGCTCTGGCAAATGTAAAATGCTCACTTCGTTCCATGCGGTGCAGCTTTGCAACGGACGGATTTTTCAAAACATTGCGGATAAGGCTTCCTACATACATTCCTTCATCAAGTTCGCGTAGGTCGATTTGGAGATGCGTAACATTATTGTCATAGCAAATTCTATCCCTATCCAGTTCCTGTTCAACCACGTCATCATAAGTTCTGCCGTTGATGTACGGATTGCCTTCAAGATTGAAGTATTCTGTACCCCAATAATCTATGGCTATTACAGGAATACCTTCTTCGAAAACGACAAAATCGAAAATAGCATCGCTATCATTCAATGGGCAATTCGGTATGTAGCTGTACCTCTTTGATAAACCAAACAGTGACACTTCTATGTGACCAAGGTCGATTTCGCGCCAAGTACGGTCATTTTGAGTATGGGCAACTTCTGAGTACGCCTTTTTGATGATGTCCTTTGTTGCACAGGTGTTGCGATATATGGAGTAGAGCGTTTCCCCACGCAGAATGCGTTCTTTAACACCGTCCTGCACATGAGAAACGAACTGACGATAGTTATTCTTTGAAATGTTTGTGTACCTTTCCAATCCCAGACGCTTGACCGCTATTTCATAAAACACAGCATATGCAGGATTAGGGGCAATATCAAAGGAATAATAGATGTCTGATAACTGACGTGGGAGCAGAACATTGATGATATAAATGAATTCATCTAAAAGTGTTTCTGCTTCCTCGGCAGTGATGTCAAACACGCAGCCAATCACCAAATTAAGCGTAAGGTCGTGCTGTGTAATATCATACGGAGAAAGTCTGTCCAACATAATTGCAAAACTTTCCTCACGGCTTTTGGTTTGAAGCAGCAGTTCAATATACTCAATTTCTACACGGCCACAAACCGAATATTCAGTGTCGGAGAGCTTTTCCCAGTAATGGTGATATACCGAGGATGTCTCATGTGGCTGTGGCGGTACATCCGCAGGAAAGCCAATCTCTGCAAGGGTTCTGCAAACCACGTCATTTATAGGCTGTCCTTTAATGCATCTTAAGGACAAATTAGGATATTCACGCATTTCCGGTCACTCCCTTCATAGCAGTATTGGTTAAGATTTAAGCGTATCAATCATACGATTCAGAATTGCGTCCACCTGTCCCGCTTCGTAACGCACCCGTAAGTAGCCGTTTGAAAAATGGTCTTCTCGCAGAATCATTGTAAGAAGAGCAGTACATAATTCATAATCCGCATCCGGGAGGCGTTCCAGTTCCTTATCGCAATCGATAGGCTCGGTTATCATGTAGTCCCAATAATTCCGTTTCAAGCCACCAATATCCTCAAGAAGTCTGTAATAGGCATCCTCTGCGTTTGGATGGTCGATGGTATGTTGGATTGCTTTGATTTTTTCTTCGTTTGTCATACCAGCACCTCCATCAGTCATTCATAAAAGCATCAAATTCCTCAATGCGGTCAATCCATTCCAGCTCCTTTTGTTTCTTGGCTTTGCTGTCAAGAACGGTAGCCTTGGGATTTCGTTTCAGAATTTCCGCTTTCATTTTTCGTTGTTCTGCCTTGGTGGTAGGGACTAATTTCGTGCCGCCCCACCAGGTCTTTTTTATTTTCTGAGTCACATCATATATAGGCTCCGGAGCCTTTTTCTTTCGTCCAAACATAGCACATCTCCTTAGTCCATACTGCCGCTGCCTTTATTACCACCGAACTCACAGCCGTGTACATGGTCATGTCCATAATACCATCTGCCGTATCGGTAGCCGTAGTGAGGAGGACAGTTGGCACAGTCGCCGTTGCATCGTCCGTTGTGCCGTCTGCTTTGAGCAGAAGATACTCCGGCACTTGCTCCTGCAAAGATAGCAGCGAGAGTGCCAAAGAACCCCAACTTCGGTGCGGGAGGTTCCGGGACGTAGTCATCGATATAGATATCCACTTCTTCAAGCGGCTCTTCTTCGATTTCTTCCTCCTCGTCCTCGTATTCTTCCTCTTCACGCAGGTCTTCCGGCAGGGTCAGATTTCTTTCCGTGCAAATCTTGATGATATCCTCGTCATCGGCAACGCCGTATAAATCCTCCATATCGGCAGAGGAAAGCCTGCTGGCGGAATTGTGAAGAGCAGCAGTAGCCAATGCCTTATCGTTGATGCACAGAAATTCTATAAGGTCCGAAGCGGAGAAAGCCAGTTTTGCTTCCACAGCCTTTCGGAGCAGACGGTTGGCGGCAGGAACATTGACCTGCAGTTCAATGATGATTTCGCCAACCTCATCTGCTGAACCAAGGGAGGTCAACCCCGACAGATTACGCACCTGGGTGCTTTCCGCCCAATCATAGAATTTTTCGTAATATTCATCCCAGGTGTATTGTCTCACGGTGGTTACCTCCCTTGATATTGTTTATCTCATTACTTTCTCCATAAGGCTCTTGTAGCTGTCCACAACATCGTAGACCACATTGTCACTGCTGATAGCCTTGAAATGCTCTCTTGCACAGTGAATCTTGGACTGCTCAATCAGACGGAGCTGCATGGAGGACATGGAGCCCTTGGTTTCTGCCACGAAGTAAATGTGCTTCACAGTGCCTTCGTAGAATGCAATTGCCCAGTCCGGGTTATACTTACCAACAGGAGTGGAGATGTAGAATCCGTCCGGCAACTTCACATACACGGCAACGTCCTTATTGGTATCAAGGTCGGTTGCGAAGTCACGCTCGTTGGTAGAGTCGTAAACGATATGGTCATACAAGTGGCGGTTCGCCTTCATAGCATTTACGCCCAGCTTGCCCTTGATGGTAGGCTCGGTAAAGATGTCCATACCGTAACGCTCATCCAGAACATCGTAGGTAATATGCTCAATGACAGCGGTAGCCTTTTCATCGTTGATAAGGGCAGCAGCCTTGATGATGAATTCTTCCGGGTTATCCTTGAACTGATTGAACACGGACGGCTGAATGCCCTTCAGAATGGCGATGACAGCCTTACGGGTAAGTCCTGTTTCATCCACCAATTTGCCGACCAGGTCATATTTCACATTGCTGCTTGCGTGGATGGTAGCACCGTAAGTGCCGGATTCTTCCTTCACAAAGGATGCACCGCTTTCCAGTTCAGCTTTGGACTTAATCTGCTCCATAGCACCCGATTCTACCTTGAAGTAAATCTTGGATACACGGAGTTTTCTATCCAACGCATCGATGGATTTACGCACCAGTTCGTCTGTATCGAAATCAACCACATAAACGCTCTTGGCATTGATTCTGTTCCACAGCGCCTTGAATTCCGGCATGGCGAGTTTGTCCTCGTCCACAGAGAGTTCCACATTATTGCTACGAGCGTTCTCAGGCTGCATTGCCTTGGCATCGTAGATGGAGTCGATGATACCGATAACGCTTTCGGCAGAACCTGCAACCTCATCGGTCAGCTTGATTTCGCCGTTTGCCTTATCCTCATAATACTTGTCGGTAATTGTGCCTTGCTTATCAATGTAGCCTTCCATACGCAGACCAACATAAATTTCTCTTGCCACATCGTCGGTGATGACATCGGTGTTGCCCTGGGCATCGGTGATAGTCTTGCCCATAAAGAGTTCCGGTGTAACAGCCTTCGGACGGTTTGCTACGGCGTCAGCCAGTTCGGACTGAAGACCCTTTGCAAAACTATCGTAGCTTTCGCTGGCAATAACGGTCAGCACATTGATGTTGTGAACATCGTTTCCAAGAACACCGGAGTCCATACGCTCACCATCCTGGTTTACGCAAAGACGCAGACCACGGCCAACTTCCTGGCGCTTTCTTACATCAGAGCCGGACTGTTTCAGTGTACAGATCTGGAATACATTTGGGTTATCCCAACCTTCACGCAGAGCGGAGTGGGAGAAGATGAAACGCACAGGAGAACGCTTCGGATTACGGTCAAGGAGCAGTTCCTTGTTCTTCATAATCAAATCGTAAGCGTCGATATCGTCCGAGGTGGTTTCTTTCTTTGCCAGTTTACTGTCAATCATCTTGCCCTTCTTATCCACGGAGAAGTAACCTGCGTGGGTAGCGGAAGGCTTGATGGATTTCAGATACTTAATGTATTCGTCCTCACCGATGGCAAGCTGGAGGTTTTCGATAATATCGGTGTATTCCTCCTCAAACATTTCTGCGTAGATGCCGTTACCCGGCTGTCCGGCTGCATCGTACACCTTGTACTTGGCGACCTCGTCAATGAAGAACAGGGACAGCACCTTGATGCCCTTGTAGAACAACTGGCGCTCACGCTGAATGTGAGAGAGGATGGTTTCACGAATCTGAATACGGCGAAGCTGATTTTCATCCACCTTGCCGATTACATCGCCTGCGTATAGCTTGATGCCATTGAGGAATTCCAGGGAGTCATCTCTGCCGTCAATGTGCTTAACAACAAAGTTATTCTTGTATTCCTCTATGTGACCGGAGTTATCGTAAAGATTGAATCCGATGCCCACGGTACGGCTGACCTTGCGGATGCCGCTTGCACCCTTCATATCAAACTGAATGGTAGCGGTAGGGTCCTTCTTGGAAAGGTTGATGCTTTCCAGATAAACATAGCTGTCGGTAGCGGTGCTGCCTGTTTCGGTGATACCCTTAACGGCTATCTTCTTAACCAGGCGCTTGTTGTACGCCTCCATAGCATCCAGACGGTAAATCATGTTGTAGATGCTGTCCGACTTGTGGGTTGCGGAGTAGCGGAGGGTAAACAACGGACAGAATTCCTTCAAACGCTCCTTAGTCTGCTTGCCTTCAACCGACTGCGGTTCGTCAATAATCAGAATCGGATTGGTCTTGGCAATAATATCGATAGGACGGCGGGAACGGAATTCGTCCAGTTTCATGTAAATTCTTCTGGCATCCTTGCCCTTGGCGTTGAATGCCTGGGAATTGATAATCATAACATTGATGGAATTATCCGAAGCGAAGCGGTCGATGTCCGTAAGCTGTGCGGAGTTGTAGATGAAGAAGCGTACCTTCTTACCGTATTCCTCTGCAAAATGCTCCTGGGTCATCTGGAAGGATTTATAGACACCTTCACGGATAGCCACGCTCGGAACAACCACGATGAACTTGCTCCAGCCGTAGTGCTTGTTCAGTTCATACATGGTTTTGATATAGGTGTAGGTTTTACCGACACCCGTTTCCATCTCGATTGTCAGATTGAATCTGCCCTCCAACTTAGGAGAGGGTGCAATCTGATTGGTTCTTTGAATTTTCTGTATATGTTCCAGGATAACCGGGTCGGAAAGTTCCGGCACCAGTTTCTGGTTGCTCCAACCTGTGAAATCTGTATCATCGGTAAGGGACTGCTGATAAGTCACACCTCTGTCCATCATGTAGGTAGGAGTCAAATACGGCTGACCTGCAAAAACATCCACTACAGCCTTTGCAGCATCCGCTTGGAATTTTTGATGCTTAAATTGTAGCTTCATAAAGCCGACTCCTTCCTTAGATTACTTTTACTCTTGTATCCGGTGCTAACAGCTTAAATACCTCAGTTACATTGATTTTTGCAGGGCTGCCGTCAAAGCTGCTGTCGCGGAACACGGCACGGAGAGGCTGACGCTTTGCGATGGTCTTAACCACCTCATCCGGGATATTCTCATCGAAGCAGGCAATCAAGTCGCCGTCATTGTAGGTGTGAACGGTGCAGCCACTGATTTCCTCGGAAGTATAAGGCAGCGAGAGAGGCAGACCCCACTCAAGCAGACAGCCGAACAGCAAATCGAGGTCGGTGCGGTCTTCCTTGATGTTGGATTCAAGCATATGTAAAAGGTCTTGGTCATACTCAGCAGGAGCATAGAAAACATCCTTCATATTGCTGTCGGCGAGTTTAAAGACTCTGAAGCCACCATCAAAATCAAATTTGCTGGATTTATTGATTTTCTCCGCAGCTTTTCTTATCCTCATTTTGCCAATATCGCAAATTGTTCGGAATCCCATTTTATATGCTTCTGTGGATTCGTCGCATTCTTCTGGCAATTGAACTAAAATAAACTTCCTCTTTGATTCGCGTTCAACAGAATACTGCATTACTGCATGGGCAGTTGTTGCAGAGCCTGAGAAAAAGTCCAGTATGATAGAATCTTCATCAGAGGCAATTTGAATTAAACGGGTCATAAATTCTACGGGCTTGGGGTTATCAAACACACCCTTTGAACCGAGCAATTCTTTTAACACAATAGATGCTTTTTTGTTTCCTTCAATATCCTGGAATAAATTAGATACCTGCTTCGTTCTTCCTTCTAAGTAGTATTTCACATAAGGAGTCCATGGGGATTTTTGGTAACCATCTACCGTTGGTAAATCGACATCATCATTTTTCTTCCAAACAATCATATCGTCATTAACTAATTTTTCGTAAGAATCCTTAGCTACACGCCATCGGCTAAGATAATCGCCAGGACCAAAAGGATAAACTTTGCTTCCATCAGGAGCGATTACAGGGTAGAACATATTAGGTCTATCTTCCTTACGGTCAGCATTACCAGTTTTTCTAAGTTGTAATGTGGAATATTTACCTTTTTCGTCCTCTTCGTTGAATCGTTTTAGGTCTTTTTCGTCCATGTCAATTCCGTTCAGCATAAATTGACTGCTCTTGGAGTAAACTACGCAATAGTCCAAGGAACTTCCGATTTTGTTAGCATCCTGCCCTGTAGTGGTTCCTGTTGCACGAGAGATACATCCAACAAAGTTGCTTTCGCCAAATATTTCATCACAAATCTTAATCAGATTTTCCAGTTCGTTATCATCGATGCTGATAAAAATAGCCCCGTCTTCTTTTAGAAGATTTCTGGCAAGCATAAGGCGTGCGTATATCATCGAACACCAGTCTGAGTGAAAACGACCATTGCTGTCGGTGTTTTTGAAGAGACGGTTTCCGTCTTCATCATTGAATCCTAATTCGTCGAGATAATCATCGACAGAAGATTTGAAATCGTCGCGGTAAATTAAATCTGTACCTGTATTGTACGGCGGGTCGATATAAATCATCTTGACCTTACCGAGGTAACTTTCCTGCAGAAGTTTCAGAACATCCAGGTTGTCACCCTCAATGTAAAGATTCTCGGTAGTATCCCAATTTACGCTGTCCTCTTTGCAAGGGCGCAGGGTCTTACGGATAGGCTTGTTGGCTTCCACAATAGCAGCCTTTTTGCCGACCCAGGTAAATTCGTAGGCTTCGTCACCCTCCAGAACATCGCCGGAAAGCATCTGACGGAGCAGGTCAAAGTTGATGGCTTTCTTCATCTTGCCATCTTCGCCTACAGTTTCGGTGATGCAGTTGGGGAATAATGCACCTATTTTCTCAATGTTTTGAGCCGTCATATCAACGGACTCCATTCTCATTTTATCCATTACAGAATTTCCTCCAATTCTTTTTTCAGCTTCTTCAACTGGGCATTCAGTTCCATCTGCTTGTTCAGTTGCTTTTCGCTTTTGATTTTCTTTTGCAGTTTTGCAATCTGCGTCTGAAGAGCCTGGCGCTTTTCATCACGGTCAACGGCTTCTTTCAGTGTTTCGCCGGATGTGGTTGCTGCAAGAGCATCTCCCGCAATCTGGCGAACAAAATTCTCATACACGCTGTCCACTGACAGTCCTTCCAGTTTCAGCGGAAGGGCGTCCTCGTCCATCCATTCGGTGGAATAGTAGCGGTTGACCTTGAAGGCTGTGTTGCCGCCGGATTCTTCCTTGTAACCGATAACGGCTTTGTACTTGCCTTCGTATTCCAGGATGAACAGAATGTGGTACGGTATTTCTTTGTCGATCTGGCGCAGAAAACTGTCATCCAGTATCTGACTGTTCAGCTTTACCTCGAATACCTCCAATTCCGTCACGGCAGTGCCGGGAGCGAGGTTGGTGGTGGAGGCTGCGATTTTATTGCGCCAGTAGATTGTTTTTATTTGGTCTATGAACACCTTTTTCAGTGCCGGGGTTACGGTGAGGTTGTCATAGAATTTCTGTTTCGGTATTCGTTTATTAAATTCTGTTGTTTTCGGTAATCCAAGCATCGTCCGACCTCCTTACTTAACCACCAGGAAGCAGATGAGTTCAAAATCGTCCAGTCCGGAAATATCCGACATGAGGGCAGACGTGCCGCCTGCGGAGAACAGACTGTCGATATCACTTTCTTCCTTGGTGTCAATGATGGAGTTGATTGCTTCACTCAGCAGCTCGGAGAGTTCTGCCATATCCCTGCCGTCATCAGTTTCTGCGTTGAACTTACGGCAGAGGTCTGTCACAGGTTCACTCTTACCACGGCAGAGCAGTCGCACATCATCAAGCAGTTTCTTCGGGTTCAGATAATCGCAGATGATTTCTTCGTCCATACCGATATAAACCATATAGAACGGATGGATGCGGTTCTGATTGTCGATGTTCACACTCTTGTTGATGTTCTTCAGCACGAAGATGACGCCTTCCGGCAGTTCTTCGGTAGCAGGGACAACAGCGTGGAGGCCGCGAGGCTTTTTATCCATATCGCCGTGGGACTTCACATATTCAAGCAGGTCGAGGCGGAATTCGTTCAGTCCCAAGTCCATAATGGAGATACCCTCGGACATATCCTCAATATCCACCACTTCCTCCTGGAGTCGTTTGAGCTGCTGTTTTCTGTATTCCAGGTCACCTTTTTCCTCGGCATTGATAAGGTCATCGTCACCCGTGGAGGTCATAACCGTGATTTTCATACGGGTTTCAACTCTCGATTTCAGATTGATGTAATCATCAAGAGTGAGGTCAGGCCAGAAATTCACAAGCTGGATGTAATTGTTTTTGCTGCCGATACGGTCAACACGGCCGAAACGCTGAATGATACGCACAGGATTCCAGTGAATATCGTAGTTAATCAGATAATCGCAGTCCTGCAGGTTCTGACCTTCGGAAATACAGTCGGTAGCAATCAGAACATCGATTTCCACCTTGCTGTTTGGCATCAGCACATCACGGCCTTTGGACTTCGGAGAGAAGCAGGTCAGCACATTGTTAAGGGTTGCCTTGAATCCCTTGATGGTGGTTTTGCCATCGATGCTGCCTGTAATAACAGCAGTGTCCAGTCCGTATTTCTTCTTTACGAAGGTGCTTACATTCTCGTAGAGGTATTCTGCCGTATCGGAGAATGCGGAGAAAATGATAACCTTCTTATTATCGGGGTTAATCGGATTCTCGATTTTGTGAGACAGCAGTGCGAGAAGTTCCTGCAGCTTGCTGTCATGCTCCGGCGTGATATCGGCTACCATAAGGGTCAGCAGTTCCAAAACTTCTGCATCCTGCTGAAGCTCGGTGCGCCAGGTCATATAGTCCATATCGGCAAGGTCGATTTTTACCTTTTTGCCTACGGAGAAATAGTCGGTGTTACCATCGTCCATATCGAATTCGGATTCCTGTGCTTCGTACATGGTGATGTCGGCGGTGCCGTATTTCTCAAAGCGGTTGATTGCATCAATGGTGCTGTCGATGAGTCCCTTGATACGGGTAAGGGTCAACTGGAAGGAATAAACGGAACTTTCCAGTCGTTTCAGAAGGTTAATGCTCATCAAACGGCGGATACCTTGCTCACGTCCGGTCTGCGTGAGGTTTTCGCCCTTGTTGTGTGTCAGTTCCGCATATTTCTGTATCTTGCTTGGGAAGATATAGTTGGACGGTGTGTAGATGCACAGACTCAACAGCATCAGTTGGGCGTATATTTCATTGTAGTTAATGGCGCTTTCCAAATCGGTAAGGCACGGACGCTTGGAGATAGGCGGCAGCCTTTCCGGGAATTTGCCAATTTCTGCGGAGTTATAATATTTTTCAATGTGCTTTCTGGATCGGGCGATGGTTACGCTGTCCAGAACTTCAAAGAAGTCAAAATCAAGGGTGCGGAGCAGTGCATCGGTGGAGCGTTCTTCTGCGGGAAGTTTGCCCCAGGCGTTGAACACCTTTTGAGCCTGCTTGAAAATATCCTCGATGGACTTCTTGGTATTCAGCTTGGAATTGATATTTTCGGAATCGCCCTCATAGGCAATGGCAAGCTGATTTTTAAGGTCTACAAAACGGTTGTTAACAGGGGTAGCGGAAAGCATCAGCACCTTGGTTTTTACACCGGAGCGGATAACCCTGTCCATCAGTTTCACATAGCGGTTCTCCACGGTGTTGCTGTGCGTACCGATACCGTTACGGAAGTTATGGCTCTCATCTATGACAACCAGGTCATAGTTTCCCCAATTCAGACGGTCGAGGTCAAGACCGTTAGACGTTCCGTGAGTACGGGAAAGGTCTGTATGGAACAGAACATCGTAGTTCAAGCGGTCGGATGCAATTGGGTTATTGACGTAGTTGTCCTTGTATGTATTCCAGTTCTCAGCCAGCTTTTTCGGGCAAAGCACGAGAACAGACTTGTTTCGGTTTTCATAGTATTTTACAACTGCCAATGCTGTGAAGGTCTTACCGAGACCAACGCTGTCTGCCAGGATGCAGCCGTTGTATTTTTCCAGTTTATTGATGATGGCGAGAACGGCATCCTTCTGGAAGTCATACAGCATCGACCAAATCTTGCTCTCTTTAAATCCGGTAGCCTCATTCGGCAGCTCATCCTCGGAAATATCATCCAGGAATTCACTGAATACGTGGTACAGTGTCATGAAGTAGATGAACTCCGGAGCATTTTCGTTGTAGGCGTTGCTGATGCTTTCGATGATTTCCTCGGTAACATCCTGCATCTTGGTCTTGTCATTCCAAAGGGTTTCAAACAACTGCATATACTGAGTGGAGAACGGTGCCTCCATGCGGTTGACCATATTGTAGCTGTTGTTTCCACGCTCACAGCCGATATCCACGGTAGTGAAACCACCCATCGGCATATAGGCAACCTGCTCGGCAGGAGCATCAACCGTCATAAAGCCACCCATGTTTTCTCCGGTAACATTGGATTTGAAGGTCGCTTTCTTGCGAATCCAATCGGCACATTCTCTTGCGATGGCTTTCTGTGTCATCTCGTTACGCAGCTTGATTTCAAATTCCGTTCCGTACAAACTGGTCTCACGGGAGAGACGCGGAATATAGAATTCGCGCTTTGCCTTGGAAGCCTTCTCCGTTGTAAAGGTCGGAGAGGTAAAAATGAAACGGAACTCGTCAACAGAATCAAGCTGTTTTTTCAGTTCTTTATACGCATACATGGAGAAGCAAGCGGCTGCGATAGAAACCTTGCTGCCCTTGGAAATGGTCGTAACCATATCATCTTTTACGATTTCTTGTATGTTGTCATAGATTTTCATTGGTTTACCCTTCTTTCCGGGAGCATCAGCATCGTCGGTGCCTATTGCTCCTTAGTCAGTGATTGTCTTATTTGATTTCCCAAACAAAGGTGGCAGTATCACTGACATCAATATCGTCCGGGTCAATATCTATAGATTTTGCCATCAGAGGCATGGTGTCCTCACAGCAGTCATATCGGGTATGGGAGTAAATATCCAGTTCGCCCCAATTATAGTCAATCGCAATCAAATCACCCATCGTAACGCCGGAAGCCTCACACAGGATTTCGGCTTTTCTTTTTGCGTTGGCTGTTGCGGAGCGGAGCATCTCTTCGTTAATCGCAGTAGCGTCCTTGACGGTAAATGCCACGGATAACTGCGGATGAGACAGGCAACCTGCAATTGCTGCAAGTGCCTGGGACAGCCTGCCCATATCAAAATCAAAGGCGAGTTTCAAATTATGGGTTACCTCATAACCGTTGAAAACGCTCTTATAATTTCCATTGCGGTCTTTCACACGGTCATAATCCGTGTGAACATTGAAATTTGTAGTTTTTACCGAACCCTTCTCAAAGCCGATGGCAGCGAGGGTTTCGTTTAAATGCTGGATGTGGCTTGCTGCCATATCCATTGCTTTATCATAATCCATGTGATTGGATTGCAAAGTCATGGAAAGCACAACATAATCCGGTCTTGCGGATACTTTGCCGATGCCTTTCACAGTAATCGTTCTGGCCATATCTATACCTCCGTTTTGGGAATTTTACATTTTTCCATAGTACCATTCTATCATCCTATATGTCCTAAAAAACGGACTTAATCCTTGATGGTCTCCAAAATATCCTCGATGGTACAATCCAAGGCTTCACAGATACGCAGCAGAACATCAGTCTGGATATTATCGCCTCTGCCTAATTTGGCAACGGAGGCGGAACTGATTCCTGCGACTTCCATCAAATCTTTTCGTTTCATATTTTTGTCAATCAACATTTTCCAAAGTTTGTTATAGCTGATTTTCATGTCAATCCTCCTTAAAAAGCGTCAAACCAATCGTCGGAAGAAGGTTTGCTGTTAATAGTTTTATCAAGCCATTCTGTAAATTTACGCATTTCGTTGTATTCCTTTTTGAGAGGGAAATCATCCGACTCCATGAATTCAATCAGTTCACGGAAACGCTCATGTCTTCTCAAAATTTCGGAGACTTCAATTTCCCAGGAGACACCTTCGATGTCGGGTTCACCGTTTTCGTATATGTACTCATCATCGACTTCGTCCATTTCCATAGTTTCCGAGTAGTAGCGTATTTCGCCGTCTGCAAGTATACGCTCCTTCAATACAGAAACCCATTCTTTTCGATTGCACCCGTCAATGGCGTCGGGCCATTTTAGCCTATCTAACTCGCCGTTGTGGCGGTGCAGGGTCTCATTCACTATGAAGTTGTAGAGATAAGACTCAGGGTCATTTTCATAATATTCACCGGGTTCGCCTTCCTGGGCGAATATCGTAGGATACATTTCCTTGAGAAAGGTCCAGTATCCATTATCTGCATCACATCGTGCCCACAAATTATTTAAGAACGGCAAGAAAATATAACGGTCGATGCGATCTGGAATCATATCGTATAGCATATCAAAGGTTCGGTCGCCTTGCATACGTGTTCGCTGATGTTCAAAGAAATCACCGATACGCTCCAAGTGGTCATCCATCTGATTTGAGAAGAATACCGCACTGAAATATTCCTGGAAAGAACGATGGATGAAGTAATACTTTTCACCTTCCTTATACATGATGCAGAGGTTGTCCGTTAAATCCAGAAGGAAGTCACGAGCCGTTGCTTTCGTCTGCATTCTTTGATGGGCAAAGACTTTATTCATGTATCCGTTAAAAATCTGGGTTGTAAATTCCAAAACTTCTGCACGGTAGGTTCTGGCACAGAACTCAGCGAAATAAACTGCAAAATCATCCGGAGACAGTTTCGTATACATGGGGCGCACATAAGCACCTTTCGATGCATCATGCAGTCGTGCCATTGTTTCATATGCTTTAGAGTAGAAAACATGGCGTTTTGCAGGAACTTCACCGTAGGAGTTATATGTCATCAGCATGATGGTCAGCAGCAAAGGGATGCTTGCAAATTGCTGATGGGAACGATACAGTTTTTTGTCCAGATCCTGTCTGAATTTTTCTTTAACCTCTGCATCGTGGTAGTCGAGTTTATCAATTAATTCCAATGCCTTTTCTTTGCTGAACGGCTCAATTTCCAATACCTGAAATGCACCAAATTGAATAAAGGTGCTGGTAGGTCTGGATGAAACAACGAGATAATTGTTGTGGTAGGCCTTTTTAAAGTTCACAAGAGCATTATCGAATGTGCTTTTTGCTGTAGACGGAACTTCATCCCATCCATCCAAAAGAATAAGGCATTTACCACTGTTTAAAGTCGCATCAAAATCATCGAAATCTATGTCGCGGTCAAATTCAAGGATAGACCTAAAAACAAAGTCTTCCAGGCGCTTATCCTCACCCGTGTAGTTTTTTAACGGTACAAATATCGGCAGAATACCACGCTCCGTATAATGCTCGGCAAAATACAAGAACAGATAGCGCATCATCATTGATTTACCGATACCGCCCGTACCTTTGATGATGAGGTTGTTGAAAGGGTTTCCTATCAGTTCGGTAATTGGTGTTGTCAAGCGTTCCATGTTACTACCGGCTCCGACGTATTTTGCCTTTATATCATTCGGAACATAGAAGTCCTTAAAGTTGCGAGGCGATTCGGAATACAATAAAGTCTTCACGGTTGAGTAGAAGGCGGAAGCCTTCTTCAAATAATTTCCGAATGCTTCATCTATTGCATCATCAAGGAGAACTCTATCCACAAGATAAATATCTCCGTTCAGTAGGTTTGCCAAATCGGGAGCCACACCATCAGCCCCTAAAATAACAGGCACCTTATCGGCGGGGCAAATGTCAGTTAAGTCATCTTCATCATCTGTAACATCGGTTATGTTATATGGCAAATCGAATGCTACGCTAATTTCTGAAGAACGTGATAACCCGATACTGCAATTAACATCTCGTCCGGCGCGAACTTCCCCTGTGGGACCTAACAAATATTCGATGGTGTCTTTGCATTCATCACTTTCGTTATTGGTAACATTGCAAACAATGTAATGCCATACACCAAGAATGAACGAACTGAGATGATATTGCCCTTCGTTTAAAATATCATTTCTGCATACTGGTGTTCCATCAGGGCGAATGTAGAATTCCTGGCTATCGGGAATTTCATCCATAGCAATCAAATCGAGTAAAGAAGCAACCAGGCGCTCTCCGTGGGTTGTAACATCAACCGCATATTTAACAAAGCGGTCAAATGCGATGGCAACCTCTTGATAGTTGTTTCGAACTCTGTTATCGAACAGGCGGATGGTTTCTGCATCCGTCAAGCAAGCAGAAGGAGTGTCTGACTCACGGCAATTTTTATATTCTGTTGTAAATGTATTGAAAGTACGGCCTTCGGTAGGTCTAATGAAATCCGGAATGGTGAGCTTCAGCAGTTTTTCAAAAACATCGGGGTTATTCCTCCCGTCACCTTTTCTACCGTTTTTGCGGGTTGCCTGTCTTTTTCCCTTAGCATCCAACAACAGCACAAGGAAGGTGCCGCCGCAGAGACGCTTTTTTCTTTGGTTTGCCATTGTTTTTCTCCTTTTTCTATAAAAAATGTCACTGCTGACGCTATTGACACTATTGACCGTGGCTGTCTGTTGCGTGACAGAACATTGTCCTTATGATTAGTCTCAGAGGGTAACTCCTCTGGGGCTTTTTTCTTACATTTGCAGGATTCGACTGCAAATGCGATATAGCTACCTTATATTATAACACAAATTTCTGCAAAATTCCAGAAGTTTAAGCGAGCGTTTGCAAATTTTTTATGTCGAAACTTCAAATTTTCGTTTAGTGAGCCTGAATAATGCACGAATGAATGCAACTAAACGGGTTTTCGGGGGTTCGATTGAGAGAGTTTCTTCGCTTATAGGTAAGCAGCCGACCTTAATGGCTGTGAAAATAAATATCGATTGTCTGAGTGCGCAATTAGGCAAGGGATACACATACTGCTTCGCCGACTCCCACAACGGGAGTCCTGCGAAGTGGCACATGGGTAGCCTTACTTTGTTGCGCTCTTTTTTCGGACAAGGTGCCCTCGTGTAGCTGTGTAGCCCTGTCTTTCCGCTCAGACGGAAAGGACAATCTATGAAAATCAAAATCCGCTACAATAACGAGTTTCAGAAACTGGAGGTCGACCGCGAGGAGATGTGGGTGTCCCTCTCTCTCGGCAGCACCGAAGGACTCACCAACTCCGAAATGGAGAAACGCATCCAGGACAAGTTTGATGAGATGTTCAACCGCCCTGAATACAACAACTGGCATCGCCATGACCGCCATACCGACCCCCTGGGCACTCCAAAACGAATGGACGGTAAAAAGGGTCGCATCAACCATAAAGACGGCGAGTTTGAAATGCCCTCGGAAAATCGTATGGATTTATTTCCCGACTGCACTGAGGAGGAACGCCGTGATGAGCAGTATGAATATGAAGCTGTCTGCTCGTTGATTCGTAAGCACCTGAAACCCGACCAGGCCGAGCTGCTTATTGAAGTACATATTAATAAGGTACCAAAGCAGGAATATGCCGCCCGCCTGGGAATCTCACCCAGCGCCGTTTCCCATCGTCTTGAGACTGCCGAGAAAAATTTCAAAAAAATATTTCCGACATCCTCAAGTTTTCGCCTCTCCCGTGGCTAATAAGCAGAGGGTATTTTCAAAAATCCCTCGGAAAGGAGCCATGACAAATGAAGCATAATTTGAAAATCAGTGTTTCAAAGAAACCCCAGGCAGACGGCATCGTAGCCTGCCGCACCATCGGTGTAAGGGAGAGATTCCTGCGTTTCCTCTTCGGTTCAAAGCAGAAAATCACAATCCTCGTTCCCGGTGACACGGTAGACGAAATCGCCATCTGCGAATCCAAGGAAGGAGGAAGCGTACATGAGTCGTGTTAAGTTGATGCTCGATGTAATCGATGATGTGTGCAATGTGGCGGAAAGCCTTCAGCACCTTGCCGAGACATTGAAGGTACTGGTAAAAGCCATCGGAATGGATGAACAGCCAAAACTTCCGCAGGTGGAAACCACAGCCGTTCCAGCACCGAAGAAAGAAGTTCCTGTAGCAGAAAAGCAGCCGACCCTTGCAGAGGTTCGTGCGGTGCTTGCAGGAAAGTCCAGAAGCGGCAAGACGGCGCAGGTCAAGGAACTGCTCGTAAAGCACGGTGCAGACAAGCTGTCGGATATTGACCCTGCCAAGTATAAGGCACTGCTTGAAGATGTGGAGGGATTGTAATGGGAAAACACGCATTATTGTCCGCATCTTCTGCGGACAGATGGTTACACTGTCCACCTTCGGCTCGCCTGTGCGAAGGATATGAGGACAAAGGCAGCGATTATGCCGCAGAAGGTACTGACGCGCATACCCTTTGCGAGAGCCGTCTGAAAAAGGCACTCGGTATGAAAACCAAAGACCCCGTGGAAGACCTCTCCTGGTATAACGCCGAAATGGAGGACTGTGCAAACGGCTATGCCGATTATGTGCTTGAACTCCTAGAACAGGCAAAGCAGACCTGCACCGACCCGGTGGTTATGATTGAACAGCGCGTTGATTTCAGCCGTTGGGTCAAGGAAGGTTTTGGTACGGCGGACTGCATCATTATCGCAGACGGCGTGATGAACATTGTGGACTATAAGCACGGCAAGGGCGTGGAAGTTTCCGCCGAAGCCAATCCGCAGATGATGCTCTATGCACTCGGTGCCCTTGAAATTTTCAATGGCATCTACGATATCACAGAAGTCCGCATGAGCATCTATCAGCCGAGAAAAAGCAACGTCAGTGTCTGCGTGATGGATAAGGACAGCCTTCTGGAATGGGCGCACAACGATTTGATGTATAAGGCAAAGCTGGCCTATGACGGCGAGGGCGAATTCCAATGCGGAGATTGGTGCCGTTTCTGCAAGGCAAAATCGGAATGCAGAAAGAGGGCTGCCGCCAATTTGGAAATTGCCAAGTACGAATTCCAGGAACCACCCCTTCTGGAGGATGTCGAAATTGCAGAAATTCTCGGCAAAGTTGATGAACTGGCGGCCTGGGCAGCAGATGTTAAGGAATACGCTCTCCGCAAAGCCATCAACGGACAGGAATGGCCCGGTTGGAAACTCTGCGAAGGTCGCAGTGTCAGACGCTATGTCAATGAGGATGCCGTAGCAAGGGCAGTCCTGGATGCCGGATATAGTCCCTATGAAGAAAAAATCCTGGGCATTACCGCAATGACGGCAGCACTCGGTAAAAAGAAGTTTACCGAGATTATCGAAAGCAAAGGCTTGATTGAAAAGCCACAAGGAAAACCCGTATTAGTTCCCATGTCGGATAAGCGTCCGGCTATGAATACAGCAAAACAAGATTTTATTGAAGAATAAGGAGGACAACTATTATGTCAAACAAGATTTCTAACCCTATGAAGGTCATCACCGGTCCCAACACCCGCTGGTCTTACGCCAATGTGTGGGAGGCAAAATCCATCAACGGCGGCGCACCTAAATACAGCGTCAGCCTCATTATCCCTAAGTCCGATACCGTAACTGTCAACAAGATTAAGGCCGCTATCGAGGCTGCCTATAAGGAAGGCGAAGGTAAGCTCAAGGGCAACGGCAAGTCCGTACCTCCTCTCAGCGTACTTAAGACCCCTCTTCGTGACGGAGATTTGGAGCGTCCGGATGCTCCTGAGTATGCAGGCTGCTACTTCGTGAACGCCAACAGTGCATCTGCACCCGGCATTGTGGATGCAGACCGCCAGGAAATTATCGACCGTAGCGAAGTTTACAGCGGTGTATATGGTCGTGCCAGCATCAACTTCTATGCCTTTAACTCCAACGGCAACAAGGGTATCGCCTGTGGCCTGAACAACCTTCAGAAGATTCGTGACGGTGAGCCCCTTGGTGGCAAGAGCCGTGCTGCGGATGATTTTGCAACGGATGAAGAGGAAGATTTTCTCGGATAAGCAGTAACGCTCACTACACGGGAGGCACGGCTCGATATTGGGTCGTGCCTCTTTTACCAAGAAGGAGATGCCATGAAAAATTTAGAAATTGATATTGAAACCTATAGCAGCATCGACCTCTCAAAATGCGGTGTTTACAAATATGCCGAGGCAGAAGATTTTGAAATCCTGCTGTTCGGTTACAGTGTGGACGGCGGCGAAGTGATTGTAGTAGACCTTGCTGCCGGAGAACACATCCCGCAGGAGGTTCTTGATGCACTCACAGACGATACCGTAACAAAATGGGCATTCAATGCTGCTTTTGAAAGGGTCTGCCTGTCCCGTTATCTCTCTGATCAGGGCATTAGCCTTGACCCCTTCCACGATAACCATCCGCTGTCACAGGAATGCGCCCGCTACCTTAACCCGGAATCGTGGAAATGCTCTATGATATGGTCTGCCTATCTGGGATTGCCGTTATCCCTTGAAGGGGTCGGTGCAGTGCTTGGTCTGGAAAAACAAAAGCTGTCCGAGGGCAAAGACCTCATCCGTTATTTCTGTGTACCATGCAAGCCGACTAAGGCAAACGGCGGCCGTACCCGCAATCTGTATTCCCATGATGCTGAAAAGTGGGAACGATTCAAGGCATACAATGTCCGTGACGTGGAAGCCGAAATGCAGATACAGGCGAAATTAGAAAAATACCCTGTACCCGATTTTGTGTGGGAAGAATATCACATCGACCAGGAAATCAATGACCGAGGCATAGCCTTGGATATGACCTTGGTGGAACAGGCTATTGCCATGGATGAACGCTCCAAGGTTGCACTGACCGATACCATGAAAACACTGACGGAACTGGACAACCCCAACTCTGTGGTACAGATGAAACAATGGCTGCTTGAGAATGGACTGGAGATGGAAAGCCTGGGTAAAAAGGAAGTTGCCGAAGTGCTGAAAACTGCGCCGGAGCATCTGAAAGAAGTGCTTTCCATTCGTCAGCAGCTTGCCAAATCATCCGTGAAAAAATACCAGGCAATGCAGAATGCCGCCTGCGCCGACAATCGTGCGAGAGGTATGTTCCAATTTTATGGGGCGAACCGTAGTGGGCGTTGGGCAGGACGCATTATACAGTTACAGAACCTTTATAGAAATTCGATGCCGGATCTGGATATGGCGCGTGACCTTGTAAGAAACGGTGAATTTGAAACTGTGGAATTGCTATACGATTCTGTGCCGGAAGTGTTGTCCGAACTGATTCGTACAGCCTTTGTACCGAAACCCGGCTGCAAATTTATCGTCAGCGACTTCTCCGCTGTGGAAGCGAGGGTTCTGTCCCATCTTGCAAATGAGACATGGCGCACGGAGGTCTTTGCCCAGGGTAAGGATATTTATTGTGCGTCTGCATCGCAGATGTTCCATGTTCCCGTGGAGAAGCACGGTGTAAACAGCCATCTGCGTCAGAAAGGCAAAATTGCGGAACTGGCACTCGGCTATGGCGGCTCCGTGGGTGCTTTGAAAGCAATGGGAGCCTTGGATATGGGTCTTGCGGAAGAAGAACTGCAACCCCTGGTGGACGCGTGGCGTCAGTCCAATCCCAGTATCGTGAAGTTTTGGTGGGACGTTGACCGCTGTGTCAAAAAGACCATCAAAGACCGTGTGCCTACGGAGACCAATGGTATCCAGTTTCGTTACCAAAGCGGTATGCTGTTTATTCTGCTTCCCTCCGGCAGACAGCTTTCCTATGTGAAACCCCGTATGGGAGAGAACCGTTTCGGCGGCGAGTCCGTAACCTATGAAGGTATCGGCGGCACGAAGAAATGGGAACGCATCGAAAGTTACGGCCCCAAATTCGTGGAGAATATTGTCCAGGCTTACAGCCGTGACCTGTTGGCGCACTCTATGAAAACGCTGCGCCATTGTTCCATCGTGGCGCATATCCATGATGAAATTATTGTCGAAGCCGATATGCGTATGTCGGAAGAAGTCCTCAGTGAGCAGATGGGACGTGTCCCGCCCTGGGCAAAAGGGCTGCTTTTGCGGGCGGACGGCTATGAAACACTTTTTTATAAAAAAGATTAGGAAAATCCTCAAGTTTTGTTGCCTCCTGTGGCTAATAAGTAGGGAGTGTTCTCCCTGCCTGCCACAGGAGGCTTTTTTCTGTGAATTTATCGCCCATACGGCAAGGAGGATTTTGCACATGACAATTTTGAAGGAGGTGTGCCTGTGGATGTGCTTCGAGTTGAACACGACCGTGGATTTTTAGAAATCAACATTGAAGCCTTCTTCCCATGCACACAGAAGAAGGCAAAGATTCTGTTTCCGCTGATACGAAAATGGTGCAGCGAAGAAACCAAAAGTGCCTTGATGCAGGAATTGGTGGAACTGGCAGATGGATATGAAGCCCTTTGCAAAATGTATGCAAACGAAGCGGCGAACCATCCACCACGCTCCAAAGAGTGCCGACACTTCACATCTGAGTTCAAAAGAACGAACACGCTCTACAGGCGTATGCAGAAAAATATCACAATGCTTAAGGAGGTATCCCGATGAAGGTAAAGATTGCGGTATGTAACCGCAGAACAGACAAGAAATACAAGAACCAGGAGATGGACTGGCAGTACATCTCCGACCGCAACAGAAATCCCGTGCGTACTTCTGAGACTGCCGAAGAATATCCGAAGCTCCCCAAAGAACAGAGAGCCAATCTGAAAGACATCGGCGGACTGGTCGGCGGCTGGCTGAAAGGCGGCATCCGTAAGAACGGCAATGTGCTGTTCCGCACGGTCGGCCTTTTGGACGCAGACCATTGTCCTGCAGGATTTGATTTTTGCGGTGCTGTGCGTAATGTGTTCGGTGACATTACCTATTTTATTTATTCCACCCACAGCCACACGCCCGATAATCCCCGCTACCGTCTGGTCATTCTGCTTTCCCGTGAGGTCAGCGAGGACGAGTACCCGGCACTGATGCGTATGGTGGCAAAGCAAATCGGCATGGATTATTTTGACGATTCCACTTATCAGTCGAACCGCATGATGTATTGGGCATCCTGCCCTTCCAATGGGGAATTCGTGTTTGATGACAATTCCGGTCAGGCTCTCGATGTAGAGAAATACCTGGATATGTATGAGGACTGGCGTGATATTTCGCAGTGGCCTACTTCCAGCCGAGAGTCCGAGGTTATCAAAAAGGAAACCACTGCACAGAAGAATCCTTTGGAAAAAGAAGGAACTGTCGGTGTGTTCTGCCGTGCCTATCCGACCATTCAGGAAGTTATCAATGAATTTCTTTCTGATGTATATGCACCGACCGCTACCGATTCCCGCTATGACTACTTAGAGGCGGACTCCATTGCGGGTGTGGTTATCTACGATAATGTTTTCGCTTATAGCCACCACACCTCCGACCCCGCCTGCGGAAAGCTGTTGAACGGGTTTGACCTTATCCGCGTTCATCGTTTTGGTGATCTGGAAGAGAAAAAATCCTTTAACGCAATGTGCGAGTTTGCCTTATCCCTGGAAAAGGTCAAGATGCAGATTGCCGCCGAGCGTAAGGAGAAGGTCGACCGTGATTTTGATAGCACGGAAAATTGGGAGTCCCTGCTCAAATATCAACCCCGCAGCAATGTGCTGGAGAATTCCGTATGGAATGAAATGCTCATTCTGAACAATGACCCTGATTACGCTAACTTTGCTTATAACGAGATGGCAAACCGTATCCAGGTGACGGGACCTCTGCCTTGGGACAGACCGAAGGATAATAAATTCTGGCGCGATGCGGACACGGCGCAGCTTAAGGCAATGATTGATGTGCGCTATGTTCCTTTTTCCAGCAGAAACCACGAAGTCAGCTTTACCAAGGTGGCTGATGACCGCCGTTTTCATCCCGTGCGTGACTACCTTAACAGCCTGCCTGCGTGGGACGGCAAAAAGCGTATTGATGATATTCTCATCAAATATCTTTCCGCTGATAACACCGACTATGTAAGAACGGTTACAAGAAAAACCTTTGTGGCTGCCGTTGCCCGCATTTATAAACCCGGCACAAAATTCGACAGCGTGTTGGTGTTGGACGGCATTCAGGGTATCGGCAAGAGTACCCTGTTCAAGGACCTCGTGGGTGATGAATATTACTCCGAAACCCTGTCCCTTACTGATATGAACGATAAGTCCGGTGCAGAGAAACTGCAGGGATTCTGGATTATGGAGATTGCAGAACTTGCAGGCATGAAAAAGGCTGACATCGAGAAGGTCAAGGCGTTCCTGTCCACTTCCGATGACAAATACCGTCCTTCCTACGGCAAGACCGTGGAGAGCCATCCGAGACAGTGCATCATCATTGCCTCCGTTAACGGTGAGCGTGGATATCTCCGTGATATTACAGGCAACCGCCGTTTTTGGGTTGTGAAACTGAATCAGAGAGAACAAAAGAAAACCTGGCATTTTACCAAGGAAGACCGTGACCAGATTTGGGCGGAAGCCAAGTATTACTACGAAAAGGGCGAAAAGCTGTACCTTGAGGGCGATATGATTTCCGCTGCCGAGGAAGTGCAGCGTGAAGCTATGGAAGTGGATGAGCGCCAGGGCATGGTTGAAGAATACCTCGACACCCTTCTTCCTGAAAATTGGGATGCGATGGATACCTATGCCAGACGCAATTTCCTGTCTGAGAAGGATGCGCCCACAAGCGTTAAGGGCACCGTGCGCCGTGAGACGGTAAGCAATGCGGAAATCTGGTGCGAATGTTTCGGGCGCAGCCTTTCTGATTTGAAGCCTGCGGACTCCTATGCGATAGCTGCCCTTATGACACAGATTGACGGTTGGCAACGAACGACTAAGGTTCGTAAGCGTTCTCCTTATGGTAAGCAACGCCTTTATGAAAGAACCTGTTGCCAGCCTGAAAACGCTGATAAATAAAGGACTTTTGAGGTACAAGCAACGATGGTAACAACTATTTCCTTTATATTCAAAATCAATAAAAACACTACAAAAGCAATCCCTAAACACCCGCGTAGGAATTATAGGGAGTATTGTTTCCACTCGTTGCTTGTTACCGGAAGTCAGAAAGGATGGTGTGCAAATGGTAGGTCAATATGATGAAAAGTACCTGCGAAAATGTCATAAGCGGCTCCGTGAACTTGGCGCACCTCTTGAAAATTGGAGCTGCGTGGAAGTTGAAGATGGTGAGACCGCGGACTTCATCTGTGAGTTATGTGGATGCGACCGTGTCAGATTCATTCATGTGATGGCACACGCAGATTACGATGGGGTGTTGCAGGTCGGTTGCATCTGTGCAGGATACATGGAAGGCGACTTGATTGCTGCAAGAGAACGTGATGATGCAGCCAGGAGAAAAAGTAGTCGAAGGGCAAATTTCCGCAAAAAAGTATGGGCTGAAAACAGCGAAAATAAATGGTCTGTCAAATACAAGCACCATTATGTATCTGTTGAACGAGAAGAATTCCGTGGCAGGGATTTTTACAAAATCAGCATCGACACCGACCAGTATCAATGGTGGAAGAACCGCCGTATTGAAACTTTGGAAGACGCCAAACAGGTGGTCTTTGAACTGATAGATATGGAGGAAACGCAATGAGAGAAATTCTGATAGAAAGAAAATTGATTGCAGCAGTAAAAAAACGTGGAGGCATCTGTCCCAAGTGGGTATGTCCCGGTTGCGATGGTATGCCCGACCGCATCGTGCTGTTGCCGGCTATGAAGATAGGATTTGTGGAGGTAAAGGCTCCCGGCGAACAGCCAAGACCTCTCCAATTGGCAAGGCACCGTGTGCTTCAAAAATTAGGTTTCCGGGTATTTGTCCTGGATGACCCACAGCAGATTGGAGGGGTTTTGGATGAAATACAATCCGCATGATTATCAAAGCTATGCTGCCGGATACATTGAGAGTCATCCGATTTCTGCGATTCTGCTATCGATGGGTCTTGGCAAAACGAGTATTACATTAACGGCTATCAATAACCTGCTTTTTGATAGTTTCGATGTCCACAGAGTTCTTATCATAGGTCCCCTGCGTGTGGCAAGAACCACATGGCCGGATGAAATCCGAAAGTGGGACCACTTGTCCGACCTGCAGTATTCCGTAGTGGTCGGTACGGTGAGTGAGCGTAAAGCCGCCCTTGGGAAACAGGCGGATATTTATATCATCAACCGTGAAAATGTGCAGTGGCTTATCGAGGAAAGCGGATACCCCTTCGATTTTGATATGGTGGTTGTGGATGAACTTTCTTCTTTCAAGAACCACCAGGCAAAACGCTTCAAGGCTCTGATGAAGGTCAGACCCCGTGTAAAACGCATCGTAGGATTGACGGGTACTCCTTCCAGTAATGGCTTAATGGATTTATTCGCGGAATTCAAGCTGCTGGATATGGGAGCGCGTCTGGGAAGGTTCATCGGGCAGTACCGTAACGCATACTTTACCCCGGACAAACGCAACGGACAGATTATTTTCTCCTACAAGCCTCTGCCCGGTGCCGAGGATGCTATTTACGATAAAATCTCCGACATCACGATTTCCATGAAATCCACAGACCTTCTGAAAATGCCGGAACTTATCAGCAGTCAGTACATGGTGCATTTATCCGGAGAGGAACGCAACCGTTACGAAGAATTGAAGCGAGACCTGGTATTGTCCCTGCCGGACGGTGAGGTTACCGCCGCAAACGCAGCCTCTCTCACAGGAAAACTGTCGCAGATGGCCAACGGTGCTGTTTATTCCGATGACGAAAGCATCATAAAAATCCATGACCAAAAACTTGATGCCCTGGAGGATATTATTGAGGCGGCAAACGGAAAACCACTGCTTGTGGCATATTGGTTCAGACACGATCTGGAACGTATCACGGAAAGGCTGCATGACCGACATATCCCCTTCGCAAGGTTGGACACGGACAACAGCATACGCAGATGGAATAACGGATATTATCCCGTTGCATTGATTCATCCTGCATCCGCCGGACACGGTCTGAATCTCCAAAGCGGCGGTTCGACAATCGTTTGGTTCGGGCTGACCTGGTCACTGGAACTTTATCAGCAGACCAACGCTCGCCTGTGGAGACAGGGACAATCTTCTGAAACAGTGGTGATTCAGCACATCATAGCCGAAAAAACCATTGATGAACGCATCTTGAAAGCATTATCTGAAAAAGACAGCACACAGCAGTCTTTGATAGATGCGGTAAAAGCCAATCTATGACAATCGTCGACAATCTGAGCCAATCCGAGGGAAAGAAAAAATTCGGAGGTGCAGATTATGCCTAAAGCGTACAGAAACCCTACTGAGGATGCCGCCATCGGCAATATCATGCGTGAGGAACGCAGAAAAAAGAAGAGCCGTGAAAGACAGCGTGAAAATCGCCGTCTGAAAAATAATAAAAAACAGCGTGAGGTTCAGCATGATAAGTCCGTATGAAAACCTCGCCAATGCAATCGTAGAACTTGCAGCCAAGGATTACAGAAAGGCTTTGAAAGATTTGAAACGCAGTCCCCGTAATGATGCTGCACTTCAAATGAAAGCCGAATGTGAGCGTTTCTTCCGTTCCGGATGGTACGAGGCTCTTACTTCCGTGGATGGAGAGAAATTGATGGCTATGTTGCAGAGGGAGGTGCTTTCAGAATGACGGCAAAAGAATATCTTCAGCAAGCGTATCACTTAGACCAAAAAATAGTCAGCAAGCAGCGTCAGATTGAGGCACTCCGTGAAATTGCCACGAATTGTTCGCCTAATATGACGGGTATGCCGAGAAATCCGAGTCCAAGCCGTTCTCCTATGGCAGATGCCATAGCAAAAATGATTGATATTGAAACGGAATTGGAGCAGGAGTTGGCAGCGTTGCTTCAGCTAAAGGTGGATGCCCTTATGATAATCCGCAAGGTAGAAAACGATGAATACAAGCTGTTGTTGGAAAAACGCTACCTTTGTTATGAAAGTTGGGATGATATCGCCCTGGATTTGAACTGTTCTGTCAGTTGGACGTTGAAACAGCATCGCAAGGCTTTACGAGCCGTGGATGTAATTTTATCAGAAAATTGTAAAGAGGATAGTAAAGTCCACTAAAGTCCACTACAAGGCACATCCCCATATATGGTATCATTATAATGGCGAAAGAGAATACAGAGAGCCTTCATGGGAGCAATCCTGTGGGGGCTTTTCTTATGCCCAAGGGAGGTGAAAAAAGTGCCAAGAAGACCAAAGCGACCGTGTTCTTTCCCAGGCTGTCCCAACCTAACGGACGGGAGGTTCTGTGAGGAACATGAGAAGCAGGAAAACAAACGCTACGAAACCTATGACCGTGACCCCGCTGTGCGTAAGCGTTACGGCAGAGCGT
>Ga0255346_1001960_pt1 | contig 27224 bp, 8 predicted proteins | sample wastewater_treat_FD_194410 | JGI IMG/M metagenome (GOLD analysis project Ga0255346, IMG submission 194410) | Wastewater microbial communities from Lulu Island WWTP, Vancouver, Canada - plant22 | ecosystem: Engineered > WWTP > Wastewater > Unclassified | place: Canada: Vancouver, British Columbia...
CAGTAGGTTTATCCCGTTTGTCGTTGCGCTGGCTGTCGTCTCCACGACAATGCAACTCTGCGGACTTAACTTTGCTATTAGTGCCGTCTTTGTCGCAGCACTCATTTGACTTGGTCTTACTCCTTCTCTTACCATCTTATTCTTCTGTTAAAACGTTAGCTGTATCTTCTTCTGTTAAGTAATTCTCACTGTCTTCCTCGGTCAGATAGTTCTCCGGTAATTCAGGCGATTGGTTCACATTTGAGCCAAGTATAGTCTTTACATCTGTAATAGGAATATTACTTACGCTCTTTACCTGAGCGACAGGAACTCCTAATATTGTCTTTACATCTGTCATGGCGTGGTAGTGGTTGTAGTAGTGGTTCCTTGTACGACAGTTATCCAAGCATTATAAGGACTGAAGAACATAGTATCAGCACTTAACGCCCATCCTACTACAACGACAACAGCATCCTCAGTTATGGGAGGAGTCTGCGTGAGAAGTCCAAGAGTCTCAGAAGCATATATGGGACCGCTAGACCAGTTCCATGCAGTGTTGCATATCTGTCCCCTTGTAAACACCTTCTTAGTGCCTGTGCCTGTCTCAAGAGCCATTACAAGCATTTTGGTTGTGGTGACAGCAGAAGCATCAGCCTCATCAAAGTGAAAGTCAGCACCCTGAGCTAACAGACAACCAAAGCCAACGGAATTAGTATCCACTGTTACAGATAGCGTATCTCCTTTATAAGTAGTGTTGGTAGAAATTACAGCTCCCCAATCTATGCTTTTACCATTTACATCCAAATCTCCTCCCAATTGTGGCGTAGTATCCCCAGACAAATCGTATAAGGGAGGTGTAGCTCCCAACCAAGCAGTGAAGACAGGATCTTCCTCACATGCTGGAACATCGGTACATGAGATGGAAGTGGAAGTCCAGTTTGAAATCAATCCAGCAAGCCTGTCAAGCTGTTTAAGAATATATCTGAGAAGCTTGCTCTCAACGCTCCAACCTATTTGTTCATTCATGATTGTTCTTATTTAATGTTTTATAAACTAGTCGTTGTAGTAGTAACAGTAGAGGGGGACGACACAATCTTTATTATCTCGTCGAGCTTTTTTATTATCTCTCTGAGCAACTTAGCTGAAACACTCCAGCCTATTTCCTGACTTGGAACTGACATAATAATAATTTTTAGCGATTAAACAAATTTACATTTTTATAATGAACTTAATTATAACGGCGAGAACATTTTAGACATAATATAGCTAAAGCTATATTATTTCCTGATGAGGCTGTAGTTGGACTGCATTCTTATTCCCAAGTCCTTTGCAAGCTCAGGATAGAACATCGGAAGATATTGAGCAAGTTGATTTGTAAACGGGAAGCTTTTCATCCAGTATTTAATAACATATGTTTTCTCCGCAGTTTCATCATCACCAGTTGCTAATGCCCAATTCTCCTTAAGAAAGTTCTTCATGGCTTTTCTAAAGTTATCTACGAATCCTAACGACGGAAATATACCTGTAGATACGAGAGATATAAGATTTGTAGGATCATAGAAGTAGGAGAGTTCAGTCCTGAATTTATCAACCATCTTTACAATAAATCTATATTGATTCATAACAGCAGGACTTTCATCATCGTCGTCTGGCATAGCCGCTTTTAACCCTGCTACTATTAAGAACATACTTGTCAAGAACATTACATCATACATCTGATTTCGTATATTCGCTCTGACAAGATCAATGAACTGTGTCTCTGTCATTTTTAATACCTTTCCTGTCTCAGCCATATATTCCTCCCTCTTCTTTTCATACATTCTTCTCATAAAGTCCACACCTTTCTTATTACCTATAAGGGATGCATATAAATAGTCTGTCTTATCAACAAGATCTTCTCCTATTATTCTTAATATAGTACGCATCCTTCCCCATTCATAAGCATCTGTAGCAGCATTGTATTTCATACTACTTACTCTTACATCTACAGGACGAGGTATCCAGTTTTTGAACACCATGAAAGACTTTCCATATACAGATGAGTTAATTAGTCTGATGTTCTCGTCTGATAGATTACCCAACGCATCACTTGAAAGTTGTCTGACCTTTACTCTCAGATCTACTACTCCCTTTGATTTTCTATCCACTCCAGGTATTACAAATTCACCGTCTACTATTTGAGAGAGTTTAATAACACCTTTCTCTTCTACAAGTCTCTCTACTTCCTTCTCAAAGTTTTCATCATATTCTATTCTTTGATCTCTTGTTCCTCTGTATTTCTGCTCATACTCAGGTTGATTTCTTAGATATTCTCTTGCATTCACTACCTCTCCATCTATTACTATAGTATTTTTTAAGAAGGCATAAAATATAGCAGTCTGAACATTGAAATCAGATTCCCTCATTAATACCATTAAAAAGTCCTGTATACTCTCCTGAGTAAGAGTGTTCAACGATAACTTCTTAGCAATCTCCCTATTGTAATTTTGAGTAAGTGGAAGAAAATAGTTTAGGGCACCTATCATCTTCTTCTTATCTGTTCCATTGAACTTGTTAAGAAACATTGTTAGCTCTGAAGACAAATAATCTGCCTTGGTAAAATATGTTCCTGCATTTATTATAGCCTGGGCAGTACCTCCGAAGAGATTGGAAGTCGATGACAATATATTAAGACCGAGAACATTAAGCTGAAATATATTATTTAGCTCATCAATAGACTTATTCAGGCTGACTCGTCTCTCAGATAGTCCTTCAGGAAATATTTTTGTTCCTAGTTTCTTATTAAGCGTTTCTCCCCATGTTCCAAGTTTGAACAACAGCTGATCAAAAGTCTCACTTTCTATATATTTCTGTCCATATACTATTGATTTTATAAAGTCATCAAGTATCTTGGAATTCTCATCATTGCCTTCTACATAGTCAATCTTACCATCTTTAAGCTTAGGTTTACCAAAAAAGGAAGTGGCTATAGATTGCTTGGTTCTTTCTACGTTGAGTACTCCCTTTATTTGATTCTCTATTTGAGAGAAATATTTATACCTGATTGCAGCCTCATTATACATGGCCACAGTACGGAACAAATCCTCACTCATTTCACCTTCTACTTGCTTTGTAAAATATTTTGGTATGACATTCACAGGTCTTCCGTTTGCATCAATCTGTCCATATCCAACGTCTCCCTCATCTATTGATATACTTCTAAAGAAATGTTCACCAAATGCTAAATCTCCCCCGCTTACGAATTTATCAATTAAACTCTTTCTTATGTAAGGAAGAAAGGTCCTGGGATTATTTATATATCCAAATTTCCTATACTCATTATTTCTTTCTATGATATAGTCATAGAAATCCTTGGCAGGTTTATTCTCTGACTTTGTCAATTCCTTCCATTCCTTAGACTCCCACTTGTCTCTTCTTGGAAACTTTTTTATTTCATTATATAACAACCAACCAACTGATTCAGTAGTAGATATATTGTATAATTTCCTGGATTTATCCTGCTCCATCTTTATCTCTTCTTTAGGAAAGTCACTTACTCTTGGCCTATCCTCTATTCTTTTCAGATCCTTTGCCAATATTTCCTTTAAGTGATTAGCATATGCAGTTCTATCAACGTTGTCTCTTATCCAAGCAAAGTCTTTTTCGTCAATTTTCTGCTTTAACGTCTTATAGAAATCAATATTAAACTCGTCTATTAACTCATTACTATCCTTCTTTTTTATGATACTAAATCTATTCTTTGCCGATAATCCTTTTTTCTTAGCCCATTCTGTATACTCACTTTTTAATTTATCAAGTCTTGCACTCTCAACCTGTGCATCAAAGGCTATAAATGAGAATGCCCGACTTGCTTTCTTGAATAACCATTGTACAGCCTTGGTCTGTATGCCTGAAGTAGTGACAAACCATTTACTTATTCCTTTTACTACCTTCTCTCCCTTTGCAAAATCATCTATGTCTTCACGTTTTACTACAACATTGCTTACATACTCTTTCCTGATTTTTTCTAATCTGCTTTTTAATCTTCTTGCTTCATCTGACACACTCTTTATACCTTCATATAATTCCTTATCCTCTTTATCGTCGAGATTAAACAATTCTCTTAGATCATTGTCAAGATCAATATATGCAAACAATGCCTCCAAACTTTCATCTATCTCTTTCTCAAAATCATCAACCTCATCTTCAGAAAACGAGGTAACGTCAATTCCCTCTACTTTAAACTTTGTTTTATATGTAGTAATAACATCCTCTATCATCATGTTAAGCAACTTAGCCTGATTGATGAGAGGAGAAACATTCTGTTTTATCTGCAACTGTCTTATTGCGCTAAACAATTCATTAAGCTCAAGAGCTTTTGTTTGTCTCTCATCATCATTCTTGACTTTTCGTTCGGATATGGTTTCATATATAAGATTGAGTTTATCAATCAATGAATCTATCTCATCTATTCCCGTCCTCTCACCTTTAATGGCAACTGGAAGAAGATAATCATCAGGTATGTTCTTTACATCAACGTCACCTATTTTTATTGACAGCAACTTAGGTAGTTTCTCATCACCCTTCTTATATACAGGTTTAGAATATACAGCCAAAATAGGAATCATGCGTGTATGTTGAAAGTCCTCAGACTTTACCCCATAGTTTTTCTCCAATATATATTTATACTGAGACATCTGCTTATCCCAAGCTTTTATCTTATACCAGGGAACATCTTTATACTTCTCAGTATCAAGGTCCATGAACTTCCAGTCATACAGATTAACTTTACCTGTGGCACTGATTGAGAGCAAGTCTATAGTACCAGCCATGTCTCTGCCACCATCATATATAGTAACCTCAGCCATGAATCTAGTTCTGCCTACAGCTCTGTTGTTATCAAGAGACTCAAGTCTTTGTTTTAAGTTTCTCTTGAGAATGTTATACTTATCCCTGTCAAATATAAGATTGCCCTCATCATCTGTAAAGTGGCTTTCATAATCGTTATCATCAAGAGGCGTATCTCTTAGATATCCGTTCTCATCGACAAGAAGATTGAATATATATTCCTTAACCTTATGACCAGTAGTGCCTGTATCAGCCTTTAAATCATAGACAGCCCTTTGAAATTCAGTTTCAAGAAGTTTGTTGTTACTAAACATGTTATCGTACCAACTCTTCACTATATTGGTAACCCTGTTCTTTATCTTTTTACCTGTATCACGAAAGAAATAGTCGGAATCTCTTGTACCGTCTGTTCTTTGTTTTAGCTCTATATTGCTGGATACTCTCTTCAGCTCATCCCACACTGCCTCCTGCTTGCTCTTCTGAAGAAAACTTCTGTCCCTCTCCGCTATTATGTCATCTGCTGTACCTTCAAACTTTCCTGTAATAATGTCCATTGACAGCCTATCAAATCCTGATTTAATAATAAGATTCTTAAGAAATTCAACGATGTTCTGCCACCAAGTATTTCTTACCTTCTCCAACAATTCCGGTTTCTCTGCGACGCCTTCTGCCTTTTTAATTATGATTTCAGCAAGCACCTTGGCTATTGCTTCCTCCTTAAGCTTTATTACATCAGGTTTTCCATCCTTCGTCTGATAGGAAGGATCTGTTCCATAGTCAATGAATACCTGATTCAATAGCTTATATTGGTTTATTTCTTTAAGAAGTCTATTGTATAGCTTTGGATTCTTCTGCTTTATTATTTCAACAACAAAGTGCATAGCCTCCTCAGGCAGAGCCGAACTTTCTTTTCCCTCTACTACCTGTATAAGTTTCTGCATGATCAGGGCAGCACCATTGGCATCTATTTTCTCACCATTAATTACTATGCCTGTCAGGGACTTTATATCAACTCCTATTCTTGATATGAAATCCTTTATCATAGCTATGGTTTTAGGAGAAGCCGCAGATGTTTCTGTACCAGGTTTTTGTTTAATGTTTCTTAGATTGGGACTCCAATAACTTTCACTAGTTACAGGCCTTCCGCCATGACCAGCTACATAATATCCATATGGACCCATTCTTAACTGCCATGTAGTATCACCAATCCTATCTGACATTCTCTTGAGAATGCCGTTTATCCTTTGTACATCATTAGGTGTTAAGCTCTTATTTTTTATTTCACCATAAAATAAATCTTTAGCTTCCTTTATTATAGGATGTGTAACACCTTGTTTTTGATAGAGTACACCACTATCTGATTTTATTTCAACCCCTATAGATTGGTATCTCCTATCAAACTCTATCTCAGCAAGAATAGGATTGCCGATCTCTTCAAGAATCTTCTTATACTCAGAACTATTTATATTTACACAAGCCATTTAAAAACATTCTTTAAGTTTGTTTATAACATTTTCTCTGTCTCGCAACAGAGCCTCATTAATATAATTTAAAGCCTGCTGCTCTGTTATATCATACTTAGAAGCAAAGTTACTCAATATCTCTTTCCTTCTCTCAGGAGTAAACTCTTGGATTTCTTCAAACTCATTGAACAATACTCCCTGGTTTATGTCTGTAATAATGGCATTATCTGCCAGCAACCTATCTATCGCTTTTGAAATAGTCTCGTATTCTATGTTTTCATCACTCCAACCCCATTGGCCAGTATGTACTAAATCTGCCAATACTTGTTCATTCTTAAGAGCATATTCATATTGCTTATCTGTCATTCCATACTCTTCAAGAAATCTTTCTCCATCGTCAGTTTTAAATTTTCTTCCATCAGTAATGGTATTATCTTCTTCATCTGGATCAAATACTTTTCTTATCTCTTTTAATTTATTAGTATCAAATTGATAGTCATAACCCTCTACATCAATATTAATTGTTTTTGGATAGCTTATGACAATACCTTCTTTGCTTGCAAACATTGCTCTTGTGACAGGAGCTTCCTTTACACCTATCTCTGCAAGAACAGCCATCAACTGTTCTCTCCAATCAGTCTTCGCCATGTTTATTACAGGAATGCCTTTTCTGCTTGCCATATCTATAGCCTGACCAGTACCTCCTGTCTTGATTGTCCTGTTTGAGTAATGGGTTATACCATCAGGCGTCCATGCAAGAACAAAATCTACAGGAACATCAAGTTCTCTTCCGAATACCTGATTGGTATTGCGTGCCATAAGTCCCTGTATGAACTTAGTTGCTTTATCGTTGGCTCCTTTTACTGCCTTCCAATTTGGATGGATTTCCTCGGCTATCTTCAATGTTTTTTCAGTCGCATCCTTTGAATAAAAAATATCCTTTTTTGATGCACCTCTTTCAAACGCTTGATCTGCCCCCTTAGCTCCACCACTTCTTAACGTATACCCCAATGAATCCAGATACCTTGCCATCTCAGTCATTCTATTCTGTATGTCAGCAGGAGTTTCAACAGAACCTATTCCAGCATAGGTCATCGTAGGAGTAACCGATCTGGCAGGGAGTTTATTAAACTCAGGCTTATCACTGTATTGAACGTTATACGTATCACTAGGTGAAATAACATAGTCCCTCAAAACAGGATAGAGGGCAGACACGATATCTGCATCAGGTATCTCGTTATCAATCTTGACACTCCCATTGTTTGTGACAGAAGGCTTGAAGCTATCATAGTATTCAACCGTATATCTATCGTCACCAAGAGCGTTCACTAATTTATAGACGTACTTACCATCTTGTGTTACGACCGGTGTCTTGGCTTCGTCACCATAGTTAACCCGTTGGTACAGGTAAATGTCATAAATAGACTTATCCCCTTTCCGTTTAAGTATGTTATAATTGGTTCTGGTCATAGTCCTTCCTGTCTTCATGTCAACCATATCACCATCCTTCCTGGATTGTATTCTCCGTATCTTTACGAATTCATATTTGACATGAGAGGAATGATAGTTCTCGTTCAACAGTAATATCCTTCTATCATTAAGTGTGTTTACACCAAGCTTTGACAACAATCCTATCTTAGCTGTAGATGTTGGAGCAAAAGGAGACATGAGGAAAGAAGGTGACATATATTGATATATAGGATTATCAAATCTATCGACAGAACCTGTCTCCTGCAATATCTCCTCCCCAGCTTCCCATAAAGGTGAAATAAAGCCAGGTACTATTTCAGGAACAATCTTATCGTCCCTCCAATTATTTCTCTGGAACCATCCTTCTGCAAACTTTCTTATATCGTCATCAACTGTCAGAGTGTTTATTATATCATTTACCTGAGATGAATAGTCCTCCACAGGAATGATATTCTTTATCGATAATACCGACGAATATGAACCCTGAAGTAAAGCTACCTTTATGAGATTATTATAGAGAGTGGGTTCAACTTCCTTCAATTCCCTCATCATTCCTGTATATATGTCTTGGTCATTGGCAGTTTTAAGATTAACCCTAAGCTTTACCGTCTTAGTTTCATGAGCAGGATTACCTCTATCCTGACTATCCTTTACCAGCTCCTGAAGTATCAACATTTCTGGATGACGCTTCTTTGCTTCATCAAGTTGAGTTGTTATTGCAGTGGATGGATCTATCAATAGACTTTCTATTTCTGAACTGATTCCTTTCTTTATATGTATAATATAATCGAGAAACGATAATCTTAATTTATCAGCCACCCTATCAAAGTCATCATTGTTTAAAAAGGGTTCCTCCTCATATGGTCTTATTATTGGATTGAGAATGGTTGAAAATTCACTTCTCTCAAGTTTAAGAACAGCATCTCCAATTGCAGTCATTGCTTCATCCATATAATATACAAGATCACCAAGAAAGGTAGCGTTCAGTATAGCATCAACAGAAGTGAATATGTTAGTAGCACTGGCTATCTCAGTTTTAGTGGCTTTCCTGTTAAAAGATGCGCCGTTTTTAAACCTAGTGGTATCATAATTAAATGCCTGAGTAAGGTTGAAATTATAATCAGCCATCTTAGCATATTTCAGAAACTCTTTAAGGATGAATTTTTGTTCTGCGTTCTGTTCCTCAGTAAGTTTCTTATCTATATAATAATCACTTATGTTCTTCTCAAAATTATTGACATCAAATTCAGTCGCTGTTTTCTTTGATGGGAACTTTTTCATTATATCATCTATATAGTCTTCTCCGTACAAGTACTTCCTATTATTTACCTCAAGATGGTTCAGATATTCTTTGATTATAGGTTGTTGCATAAACATTATGCCTGTCTCTCCAGCACCTATTCTTTCAAGAAACATAAAAGTACTGACAGCCAGCTTTGATGGTATCAGTCTTAATATATACGGATCTTTAGGAGCATCGGCGAATGCTGTACCATAACCCGAAAGTCTTCCTGATATATACTGTTTGCCGTCTTTTGTTTTTATACCAGATATTGATGTATTCTTTTCAATTCCCGTAATGTTATGAGGAAGCCTTACGATGCCGTCTCCCAATATTTCCCTGTCACGTTTATTTGGAAGGGTTTCTATCTTCTTGCGATTAATAAATATGTTAGCCTTCTGAGCAATAGAATGGCCAGTAATATTGACGGCAGCAATTGCTATCCAATCCTTTGCTGATGCAAATGCATGCCTTAATTCTGAGAGGTATACACCATCCAATAACTTATTCTTTATCTTGGATTCATCTACTCCCATCAATTTATCTACCTTATCGGCAACAGCCTTCAATCCACCATCATCAATAGGTGCTACAAGTCTTTCAAAATTTTCAGGAATTGTCAGCAGTTCTTCGATAGAATCGTAATACTCATTTTCAAGGGAGCGATGATACATTTCTTCTATATAATCCTCTTTCATTTCATCATTGAAGAAATCAAGAAAAGCCTCCTCTTCCTTTTCTGCCGCAGCTTCTATCTGTCTTCTTATATAAGCTGATGGGTCCATATCAATGGCATCAGCCTGATCAATTATCCTTTCTATTATATCTATGTGTGTGTTATAGAATTCAAGCTGTTCTTTGTTAAGGGGCAGTATTATATCATCTACATTATTTACGTCATCAGATAAGACTTCAAGCGAATCAAATATGTCATACAGTTTCTGTCTGAAATTCTCATCTTTTCTAAGTTTAACTACTTTAGCACGTAATGTCTTGTCATACATGTCACTAAAGAAATCCCTGGTGGCTTCCTTGCTTCCCTGATATTTTACAAGACGAATATCTCCATTCTCATCTATGTATACTGATTTAAGATAAGTGTTAAGTTTATCTATGTCAAAGTCACTGCCTGTTTTAGCCGGAATTGCAGAAGGCACTACAATTGTATCTCCCATGAAGGCCGGTAGGAATTCCTTCACTACAAACACCTCCATTGATGACATAGCTTGAGTGGGGATACGAAATCCCACACCACTCAGTATCTTCTGTCCCTCTTTAGTAAGATTGAGATAATTTATTATTTCTTGATCAGTCTTAAACTTCTTGGCATCTTTAAGTTTGTTTTTAAACCAGCATGGCAGCATTACTTCACAGTACCTCTTACCATCCTTGTCTTCATAGAATTTCAATGTATCGCTAGCAAGCCTTACGTTTTTCTTCTCTTCAGACGTAAGTTTATCATAATCACTCTTTGTGATCTTATCATAAACAATCTTCCCATCCTTGTCAAATGATTTCTTGACAAGCTTCCTGCCAAGCTTGGCATTCTCCCACAATGTTACAGGAACCTGCACCTTGGCACTACCTTTTGTTTTGGGAGACCTGAAGAGTTTTGATACCATTGAATACAGAATATCCTTCACCATCTTATATTCAGTGGATGCTTCAAACGGCATTAAAAAATTTCCGTTCTCGTCAAGTCTTATAGTGTCCTTTGCATTCTCAGACAATTCTCTCCTCAACATTTCTCGTTCAAGAGTATACTGAATAGAATAATTGTCAGTAAGCCTATATCCTGTCCCAGTATTTTCAATACCGAGTTTCTTTAACAGTCTTTCAAACCTATTTTCATAAAGTAAGCGAAGAATCTTTAAGTTACGTTCATAAGCATCTTTTATGAATTGCTTTCTTTCAGGAGTAGCACCTATAGGCTCACCTTTATCAAACATGTCCATAGTTACAAGCTTAACACTTTGTGATCCTGTAGTCTGTTCTTTACCCTCGGATGTTTCAGTCTCTACCTGTATGCCATAAGCTTTCCATGGAACTTCAACAATACCATTGAAAGGCTCTGTATTCAATTCAGCATTATCATCGTATATCTTATATAATTCAGTCGCTCCTGTCCTTCTACCGCTATTCATGATGGCATATTGAATATCTTCCTTCCACATCTTCACATAGAGGTTTTCAAGAGATTTTCCTTCAATAGCTTTATAGTATAACGGTAACTGTGCATACTTATCAATAATGAGATTTATGAACAATGACCTATTTTCACTTCCTGATACAATAGGTTTCAACACCTCTATCCTATAATTAGGTTCAGGAGTAAGAAGAGTTTTCTTATCAGTATCCCTGAGCACTCCGTTCTTGGGATATTCCCAGACTCCTTTTTCTGCCAATTTGCTTCTTGTATAAGCCATCTGCCACTGATGCCAATTCTCAGCCTCAGTTGGCCATTGTCCATTCTTGATTTTAATTTCCCTGTATGTAGAATCAGTCAACCATGAAATTGATTCAGCCTCCTTTATATCCATACCTGGATACAACTCATTCTCCACCTCTATTTCATCTATTGTAACTGTATTCATCCACGATTTAAAGAGATGATGACCTGGTTCACCCTGTTGTAAAGTAACGCTTCCCACTTTGTTATACTCTCTGTTCAACCAGGAATTAAGTGCAGGGTGATCAAAAGTAGTTCTTCTCGGAGACAGGGTTGATTTTATACGTTTTGTTTCATCTATCTTTGTCTTGGTTATAAGGAAGTTATAAGGATCGCCAAACAGAAGCTTGTGATATTCAGTATTACTGATTGTATAATTGACATTGACAAATGTCAATATATTATTCAAGTCCTCTTCAGATAGACGATACTTATTTATTCCGTATTCAGCAGCGAACTTACTATCCAATCCTTCAAATGAATATACATTGTTACCGTCAACATTTGAAACTATGGAAAGCTTTTCATTTTTAATAAGAGCTTCCTTTCTACGTTGAACACCTTGTTCCAAATACTCTTTTATTGACTTGTGTATAGAACTTACGCTGTTCTCTTCCCTTATAAAATTAAGTATATCATCAATGCTCTGTTGATCATCATTTATTTTATCGTTAAGTTTCTTAAGAAACTCAGGCTCTAATATCTCCTTAAAGAATCTAAGTTCTTTTGCCTTATCTCCTACATTAAGAAGATTCTCCCTATTAGCATAATCTCTGGCAAGAGATATTTCATCCTCAAGGTATCCTCTAAACACCTTATATATTTTATTCCAGCCTTCTTTTCCAAGAATAATATCGTTAAATGCGATATAATTACCAAGATTCATCATCCATTCAGTAGAACTATCTGCGGGAATTATTATATAATACCTACCGTTTAAGTTCTGATTCATCTCCAGTAAAAGCCTGTCACCCTTATTAAGCTCTATAACACTTACCCCTTTATCACCGTCAGGATCACTCTTGCCTTCTATTGTTTCTACCTTTATATTCTTAATTGGTTGACCATCTATATTAAAGAACAATCCACCTTTCATCAATACAACACTATGCTGGCAATAAGGATCATTAAGCTCACGTCTTAAATCTTTAAGTTCATCTACATTATCTACACTATTGAAATCATTCTCGAATATGGAAGACATGTTATTATTTTCGTAATTCTGTACCCTCTTTCCCTTCGGATTGATATGAGTATTGTCTTGATTAGGATTGGTTGCCTTTACGTACAGTTCAGATATAGTTTCAAAAGGTCCGTCTATATTCAAGGTCTTGCCGGATACAGTAGCTACCTCCTCAGATTTTTTAAGGTAGGTATAGATTGAACTCACTGCTTCAAGAAATCTTTCCTTCTCGCTTTTCTTTTCCGTTCTATATTTAATATCCTTTAATTTATCAAATGCCTCCTTTGTAAACATTATGCCTATACTATCAAGAAATGGGATTATCTCGTCTATTTTCTTAGGAATGCTCGATGGAAACTTACTACTGTCTACTTTATATACCTTCTTTGCAGCATTATATTTTATTACAGAAGAAGGTAGTAACGACATAGTCTTTATGTTCTGTATCCATTCCTTCTGCATTTGAGTTGTAATGGCGAATGTCGCAGATGATCCTGTATATGAATCCCCATCAATATCGTACTGGACATAGGTATTAGGTCGTTGTCTTGTGAACGTCTGAAAGAATTGTATGAAAAATCTCCAGTCATCAAAGTTGAATTCATTGAATCTAAATTCACCCGTCTTTAAATCACCCCCTATTCGTTGGAACCATTCAATATAATTAGAGTCTTGTCTGGCAAGTTCCTGTAGTTTTTCCTGAATCTTGTATACATCGGTAGTATTATGCAACCTATTAATAGTTGCAGCAAATACCTGACTAAAATTGAGAGGTATATAACCGTCTATACTTTCAGATAATTCTCTTAAATCTTCAGAATACTTTATCTCACCTATAGGATTCTGCTGTATAGGTTTCATCTTTGAAAGACTCGACGCTGCTATTTTTATAGCTATAGGCGAACTCTTCTTCCAATCTACTGTAAAAGGTTCAGGAGCATAGTTCCTATTATCTGTTTCCTCATCGTTCAATTCGGTCTTGTCATTCTCATTAAACCTGATGCCTATTGTTCTCAGAGAGTCCTTCACTCTTTGTACAAGCATATCCCATTGCTCTTTACCTATCCTCTCAGGGTTGCCCTCTTCATATACGTTATTTGTGATATAAAACCTCTTTATTCTATCGAATATCTCATTGCTGGTTATCTTATTTACATTATAAAGAGCCGACTTATTGTTGTCTTTGAATATTATTTGTGTGGCAAGTATGAACATATCTTTAACAAACCAATATGCCTGCGTTTCAGTGAGCCTTGGTATTTTAGCATAAGCAATCTCACTACTCCTACCTGTATCCACTCTTGCATTCTTAAATCTGCCAACATAGATACTCTTGAATAGTTGAGACTTTAACGACCTATCCTTACCAAAGCTCTTGAAGAAGTCAACAATGGCTTTAAAGAACCTTATCAACTTTTGACCAAATGATTTAGCTGACACTCTATCAAGAGCATAATCACCGAATTCATAAGCTATGTTCTCCTTAATCTGACTATCTGTTGCCTCGCTATATAAAACTTCTTCTCCGCTTTCCCTATCCTTGAATGAACCTCCTTTATTCCTTTCCTCTTCGATTATTTCATTCTGGTCATCTGCACTTAAGAAAGAGTTCCAAACAGCTTCAAATCCTTCATGATAAGGAACAGACTTAGGAGCATTCTCATAAAACCTTATCAGTTTGCCCTCAAATGACCCAAATGCACTCTCTGTATTATTTATTGTTATTACATTATCGAGAATTTCATTATCAAACTGAGGCAGAGCCTTACTACTCCACTTTATATAATTACGTCTATCCTCCTCGGTAAGCCTGGCCTCCTGTTCATTTGCTCTACCTACCCTGCTAAGATTACCTTTACGTCCACCCGGTTTCTTAAATTCTCCCTCCTTACCTTCTGTACCTGAAGGAGAAGCTTGAGGAGGAGATTTTTTATCTATAATATTCTGAATATTGATTTCAATCAAAACTCCCAGTCTCTTCTTTACTATATCCAGGTTATCTTTTAAGTCATCTTCAGTATATAATCCTGATGATATAAGTTGATTCTTCAATGCCGAAACAACGGAGTTATTCCCAGCTATTGACTCTATGTAAGAGTTTGTCTCTATCTCGGTAATCTTTACGATACCGTTAGATAAGATTGCCTTGAATCTTATGTCATGACTTACTTTCTGATTATCTACATAAGGAAAAGTTTCCCACTGATTGTTCAGATTAAATCCTCCTGTAGTGGGCGTAGGAGGAGGAGTTTCCTCTTGTCCTTCCTCTTCTGCCGGAAGAGGCTGTATTTCATAATCCTGAAGAATCGCATATTTCTGCTTGAACGAATACGGAACATCAGGAGTAGGCTTAGCTACTGTAGTAGTATAAGGAGTATTCTCTATACTTCTTAATTTACCATCAGGATATTTGCTTGCCAGTAGATAAGACTGATAGTTAGGCCAATCAATAGTTTTTAGCTGACCTTCCTCATCTACTACAAACTCTGTAAATTTTCTTGCAAAATTCTTTTCAATGCCATCTCTGTCAATGTTATGATATACCTTATCACTTTTGAGGTAGGCGACAATATCTTTTTCCTTGTTTGCTATATCAGATATAGAGTATTCGGTTCCACCAATTGAAATAGTAGCAGCATTCGTATTTATATGTATTTGATTACCGCTTGTTCCAGTAGACTTGGACTTCCAATATAACACTCCCTTTAAAAAGTTGGAATATTGGGGATTGATTCTACCTTTACCGTCCAGTATGTCCTTTGCTATATTATTAATGACACCATATATTGCTCTTGCTTTATCGTCTGTGAACCTACTATTACTCAGTATTTCCAACGTATCTTCATATTTAAGGACAACCAAGCCGTTCTTTCCCTTAAATCCTACAGTCCTTCCCTGAAAACTAACTGCTTCATTCTTGACAATCTCTATCAACCCTTCCTGTCTGGACAGTAACTCCTCAGGAACAAGAAGTCCTGAATCTCCGATTATATTCTCTCCTCCTACATGGTTCCTTTCAAATCTGTCTCCTACCTTATTTCGTTTTGCTACCCCTCTTGATATGCTAAACCTCTTAAATGGAAGTGAATAAGGATCTGTTATTCCGAATAATCTTTTTCTTTCAACGAGCCACCCTCTTGATCGTGCTTTGGCCTGTTCAGTCTGGTTAATCCTAAATTTTCTAATAGGATTACCATTCTTGTCATTCTTTTTATAATACAGTTCCGTGGTAGGCATTGTTTGGAACACAATCTTATTTATATCAACAGCTTGACCTACCTGTATTGCTTTACCGTCTTCGCCTATTATTCTCTTGCCATTCTCATCTATATAATAACTCTTTCCATTGTCATGTTCAATAAATATAGCTACCACAAGTCCAATCTTATCGTCTAACGCAGTAGATGAATCCTTACCATTATATGAGAGAATAGTAAGGCCATCAAGCTTTAGCGCCTTCTCTTGATTAGGAGTTACAAGGACAGCAAAAAGATTATTCCTGATAGACTTGCCTTCACTATTCTTAAAGTTCTTAGCTCTATTCAGAAATATTCGTGACTTCTTTATATGTAAGGGAGCATCGGCAGATTTATACCAGTCTTCAGACAAAGATGTAGTGGACGAAAACAATATACTTTCATCCTTTCTTTTATCCTCTTCCGCATCTTCGTCCAACTCTTCATCAAAATCATTTTCTGTAGGAACAGCAGGTGGAACAGGGGGTGTACCATTCTCTATGTTTTTCTGTTCCTTATCAAGCTCATCTTTCGCTTCCTTAATCTTTTCATCCTCTGTTTGTAAACCTACATATCCGTCCAGTAAATTCGGATTAATTGTTCTCCATACTCCTTTGCTATCAACTACAACAATTGTTCCATCACTATTTATGTCCTTTACCTCTATGCTACGGAGTGCGTCTGCATCTTCATTTAATTCAGTCATTTCAGCTTCAGCTTCCTCCTTTGTATCAAAGATATTTAAAACAGTTCCATCTGATTTAACTACCTGATATTTACCTCCTACTTCTTTTATTGTAACAAGTTTAGGTTTAGCTATTTCATATTTTCTTCCAATGTCAACCTTCTGTAACTTACCTTTACTGTTCTTGAATTTAGGTTCAGTTGGTGTAGAAGGAGCTTTGGGCTGTGCAGAAGGGGCTTCGGACGGAGTAGATTGAGTAGTAACTACTTCTTCTTCCTGCTCAAAGAACTTATTAAAACCTTCCTTACTGATTAGTCCGTCAAGAATCTTGCTTGCCCTTTCTTTTCTGAACCTAAGCCTATTTATATCATAACCATAGTTATATAATTCAGTAATACGCTCCTTTGTTATCTGTTGAGCTTTACTACTGTCCCGATTATTCAGCTCAAAATTAAGTATGTCACCAAATGCACTTAACGTAGCGTCATTGTTTTTACTCTTTATTGCGTTGTTTATCTTCTGAGCATTTGAACGCATAGTTTTTGCATCTTCCCTTATCCTTTTCTTTTCATCTACCGTAGTCAACTCATTAATACTTTGTTCTAATCTCTGAGCCTCGTTCATATAAGTCTCAGAAAGCTTCTGCATACCACGCAATGAAGTAAGACTTGCAAGCAATCCATTATTAAGCAAGGGATTTATACTTACTATGTCTCTTTCTATTGAAGCCAGTCTGCTATCTTGATCAGGAATAACAGTAGAATAATAAGCTATCTCGGTCTTCCACTTCTCAAAAGTATCATGATTATCATTCTCAACAGCCTCTTCATCTGTTTTTGGGTTAATTACAGACTTGAAAGGATTCTTAAAACTCTTATCTATAACATCATATGTACTCTTGATATTATTTGCCGTAGATATCAACGAGTCTACATATTCAGATACAGTCTTTTTATTTGTACCATTGAAATCTAAACCGAAAGTCTTTTCAAATTCATCCTTGTCAAGGTCTTTCAACATATTCAATTGTTCAATCGTAACATCATGTAATCCAGGAGGAATACGGGATTGAACAAATGTGAAGAACTCATCACTCTTAAGGTTCTTATACTTGAATACGTCACCTGATCTGGCAGCTTCCTGCATCTCTCTGGCTATGCCTATGGAATTAAGGGTATTGTCATACTTATCTGCAAGTATACCTGTCATTCCATATCTGTTAAGGATGTTAAGAGAAGAATTCAGCCTTGCATTTCTCCCTCTCCCTTTCATAACATCCACTCTCCCCTGTATCCCTCCTGTGATAAGAGCAGTTATACCTCCTATCATCATGTTGGTGACTCCCTCCGTAGTGCCAAACTGTTCAGAAAGACCATATACAGTGGAGTCAATAATTTCATTTAAACTATTCCAACTCTCCTTATTATCAGGATTACTTAAGTCTTTATACTTTCTCGTATAATAATCATACGTCCCTCTTTCAGCAGCAAACTGTCCTCCCTCTTCATACACACCTTCAATAAATACATTTCCAACGGTAGGTCTGATTTTATTCCAAGCCCTGCCAGCAACAGTGCCTGCTGTCTTCTTTTCAAATGTATCAAGCGAACCTTTTACAAGACCAACTGATCCTATATCCTGTAACTCTTTAACCAATTGTCCTGTTACACCCTTCTGAGCAGAGGTAAAAGATTTTAATATATTGTCAAATTGAAGAGCGTTAGATACAGTAAGCAAGGCCATGTTAATACCGAACCTGATATTCATAGCATCTGTTGCATACTGTTCAATCTCCGAAAGATCTGCTCCTGTAGGCTCGAATCCGTTCTCAAGCTTATACTGGTTAATGAGTTCCTCCTTCACCTGTATGTAACCGTCTCTGGCTTCAACACCTGCTTCAGTTCTTGCAGATCCATATATGCCAAGTGCATACCTTATACCGCTATTGAGTTTTGTGGCTGCTGCAAGTTGACCAAGCTTCTCTATATTCATTAATTGCTGAGGAGTCTTCCCTAAACCCTTAGCCAAGGTGATTACGTCATCAATCTTATTTGTTCCGGCAAACAGTTTATTCAACCATAACGAGGCCTTACCTATCTGAGCTGCCATCTTTGTAGATTGGACAGCTATTGCAGGAACAGCACCTATTCCACCTGTAGCAAGAGAAATGATAGCATCTTGAGCAATAGCACCAGTTATTGCACCAACAGTAAATCCAAGATTTTTAAGTACACCGTTCCCCCAGAAGTTAGCAGAACCAGCAAATCCTGGTATCATCGCAAGGTAAGGATGCTGTTTCTCATACCTGCTGTAATAATTGGGAAACCTATCTTCAAGATTTTTGAGCCACCTATCTATGGAAGCTTCGTATCCATCAGGATTTGATAGATCCGATATCTTTCCATTTTTTATAGCAGATATGGTATTGGGAAGAGTGGCAAAACTTTGAGCAAAAGTACCTATGCTGGTTGCACCAAATTTTGCTAAACTGTTACCAAGTTGTTCAGCCCAACTTTGATTCAAAGCATATACATTCTCTAAGTCCTTACCCCTCTCATATAAAGGGTATCTTTTATTCTCCAATAATTCACCACGTGGTATCATCTGAAAAGATGAATCAAATCCTGCACTCTTATCTGGTCCCCCAGCTAAACTAGCAAGTTGATCCAAAGTCAATCCACCTTGCGCTATCTGAGACTCTGTATATAATCCCCCGCCAAGGTTTATATTGAGCGACCTTGGTTCAGGAGAACCTAAGTAGATACTTGGAACACTGCTCTGTTGACTTTCTCCAGATTTATTATTTATGAGTTCGTCGTCAAAAATTGGCATATCTTACGGGTTTCTACTTAAAAAATCACTAACTGTTGCTGGTCCTATATTGTTCAGGAATTCCTGAAGCTTCTGTTCAGAAACAAACTCATTTCCTGTAATGAGATTTGTCTTCCATACACCTCTGTCGTTGACATACATTCTAATAGCAAACCTATCATTACTGCTGCCATCATTAAAAGCTTCCCCTTCCACATCAAATCTCACTATCCCTGCAAGTTCAGTGTTTGCAAGAAGAGGAATGTTATATCCGCTAAGATAAGCATTTACAGCAGCAGAACTATCCTTTCCACCAGTCATATTGGTAGTCTTATTAGGAGAGGCCAATACCGTGTATTTTATATTCTCTGTAGGACTTACTCTAGACTCGTTTGGAAAAAATGAAGCAAATTCCCCACTGCTTAAAGGTATAACTTGTCTGATGTTTCCTAATGAGAGAACCAGATCAGCAGTAGGTCCTCCTGATGGATTATATTTTTTAACGATGGTATATGTGGTCTGAGGATCACCTCTTAATTTATCTATTGTCTCAGGATTAAAATCTTTCTTAGATTCGACATCAACACCACCCTCTTTATATTCAATTTTTTTATTACCTACGATACTTTCCACTTTATCGGCCATTGCTTTATTATTCTTTAAAGGAAGGGTACCTATTGCTGTTTGTCTTTCAGGCATTCTCTGTGCAAGATATTCACTTTGGAACTTTCTTTTTTGTTCCTCAACGTCACCTATATATGGAGTATACTTGCTGTGTATTTCGTTCGCTCTGTTAACCATTACCCTCTCGGCAGGAGTCAATGGTTGTCCTGTGTATTGTTTGGCTATTGCTGTAACAAGAGCCTCGTATTTTGTTCCCTTGTAAGCCTTCTGAAAATCATATACATCCAGTTCTGTAGATGTGGAGTATGTGGGTATATCTCCACTTACAGTCATTGTCTGACTTTCCTTCGTATAAAATCTATTCTTAGCAATAAGCATTTCATATAGATCTTTTGCAGAATATGAAACACCATTACTAAGTCTTACACCTTGTTCTTTTGATAATGCTGTTTCTATCTTCTCATCAAACTGTTTAGACTCATTTACCGCAGATTGATACAAACTTTGTTTCTGACCCTTTACTATCTCTAATGCTCTCCTTCTTTCCAAGTAAGCTTTGACATTAGGATCTTTTATCGTTCTTATAAATGATGGATCTGTTGAATATTGCTTCGAGAGTTCATTCAAATAATTTGTCTTCTGCTCAGGAGTATCCAATCCTGAACCTGATATCACACTTAAATAAGAACTTGTAAGTTGTTTTATTTGATCATCCTTTGTATTTATTTCGGTTTGTAAGTCCTGTAAACTAGGTGGTTTCACATCAGTTGGAATTCTTCCAGGAGTTACAATTATTCCTGATTGAGTCTTTTCATCAGCAGCTAACTTTGCATAGAATTCAGCCATTCTCTGCTCACGATCCAGTCTTCTATTCCTTTCTTCCATAGCCAATCTATCATATCCTAGCTGTAAATTCGCTCTGGACATATATGCTTGGGAATATGGATTGTTTTTAAACTCTTCTTCATAAGTTTCATACGCAAGCGATTTAGCCTTATCAGTCAAATAGTTCTGAGTATAAAGCCTGTATTTATAGTCATCCAAGTCTGTAGATTCAGTTATCCCCCTAATCTGATCATCACGAATTTTTTCAAGAGAACCATCGCTAAGTTTTTTACTAACTGCCTTGATCCTAGCCTCTATCAAACTTTTATCAGATGCTGTCAAATCTTTTCCTGTAATCAACTCCATGTTTAATTCTACTAGTTGATTAGACAGTATTTCCCTGCTATCATTATATATTTTAGTAGCGTCAGCTTTGAACTTATTAGCGTCAGCTCCCCTATAATGATACCACGCATTCATCTTCATCTGATTCAAGTCATCTTCATCCAAACTTGCGTAGAAATTATCAAGTATCTTTTGAGCAGACTTACCCTTAGTTTTGATGGTGAGCATAGCGTCATCAATTTCAGGAGTCCCTCCTTCAGCGGGGTTAGTGGATGCTGAAATTACTTTTCCAGATTTATCCTTCTGATAGTAAATCACATTACCTTGAGCGTCTCTTCTATATGGTATATCAACAGACCTTCCTATCTCAGGCATCTCTTTTACAATCTCTCTTAACTTTTTATCCACATCCCTAAATGGGGTATAAGAACCATTAAAAGACTTACCTAGTTCATCATTATTCAAATAATTATTTACTTCATAGTTCCAATAAGCTTCATTTACAACAGATGATTTACCTTCCTTTCTTGCTGCTTCTATATCCGACTGTCCCTTTCTTATACGTTGAGTGGAAACTACCGCTGTCATGATGTCCTCATCAGAAGATATTCTTCCAATATTCCGTCCAATCGAATTGACAAGCTGATAATTGGAGAAGTCACCGGCAGCAACCGTCCTCAAGTTAGTGTCGAGTTCACTTAGCTTTGACTTAAGTAGATTTTTATCCACATCCCTCATTATATCAAGTCCTGCAACCCTATCTATTGCAGACTGTATCTTTCTTATGCCCTCATCATAACGCCTTTGCTTCTCAACGCCAACAGCAAGCATTGCCTCTACAGGAAGTTGCTGTACATAAGGTCTGAATTGTGTGGCTTGATCTGTCCAACTTGCCATTGTGTATTATATTAATTTAACAAATATAATTAATAATAAGGATAGTTATAAATTTCTCATAGCTTTTATTATAGCTCCATTCCTGGCAGTAATGCCCTTACTTTCTTTTTCTTTTTCCTCCTTGGTCTTCTTTCTCCAACCTACTATACGCCGTTCTCCTGTAATAGGATCTACTTCATAACGAGCAACCATATCACGCCTGTCACTATATTCATCTTCATCAAAGCCGATTCCACTATAGTCCCATGCATAATAAGGAGCATTCCAATTCTGTGCCCTGAATCTGTCGTCAAACCTGTAATTATACAGATTTTCGTATGCTGCAAGAGTACGATTGTTCAACTGATTCTTCATGTACTTGTCGCTAATAGACATCAACGCCTCTCTCCACAGTGCCTTTGTATTAGACTTAGCTTGGGCCTGACGCTGATACTGCTGGTCAAGTATCTGAAGGTTCTTGAGCTGAGCATCATTCAACATAGCCCTATTCTCTCCATATACCTTATCCCTCATCGCCTGATTCAACCTGAACTCTTCAGCCTGTATCTTATTAAGGGCCTGAGAAGCCTGTGAAGCTATCATTGCCTGAGCAGCAGGATTGTTACCAGCCATCCTCTGAGCAGCCCTTGCCTGAGCTATCACCTCGTTCTTCTGATCTTGCAGGGATATACCGTAGGGAGTACCTAATTCAGGATGATACTTTTGTGCCTGTACAGGTTCCTCCTTATCAGTAAGAGCCATCATCTCTCCAAGAAGTTGTCTTGGATCAAGCCTTTCAACATCACTTGGTCTGAAGTAGGGAAGAATCCTATCTAAAGCCTCCATTCCATAGTCCACATATTCCTTCCATTTATCGCTCTTGGAAGATTCATCTCTACCACCTGCAACTGCTGGTAATCCTTCCGATGTGGCACTCCACAAATCCTGATAGCTTGAAGCAGGTCCCTGGGATGACATATATTGAGGAAGCCATTCATCATATGTTGGTAACTTGCCATTTACAAAACCTGTAGGAGCAGTAGCTTCTCCGAATTTAGGAGCAACAAAAGATGGACCATAAAGGAATGTAGGAAGAATACCTCCTGCAACAGGAGCTTTTGATGTACTCTCCTGAGAAGGTGATGCAACTGATCCTGCTTTTGTACCTTTTGATTTAGGACGAACTTCTACCTCAGGAATCATGTTAGGAAAAATCTCTACTTCAGGAAGAACTGTTCTTGGTCCACCTTCTGATTCAGGTCCATATTCATACCTGTATACAGGTTTCCTTATAGTAGGCACCAATCCTGAACTAAGATAATTAGCCCATGCATTTATATCTGGACTTTGAGGAATAGCTTCTTCATTAGATGGATCTAATATATATTTATTACCTGCTTGAGCCTTAGAAATAGTGGCTCCTTTCTTTGCTCTTTTCACTTTACCCATTGAAAGAGACTTTGCATCAAGCCCCATTTCATCAGCAGTATTATTCATAGCTTCTTGCATGGCTATATAACTATTCTTTTCTTCATCATATTTACCAAGTTTCTTACGAGAGGCATCAGCCATTACTCCTATCGTATCAATGGCAATCTTATCAATGGGTCTTGTCACCTTCATGTCTCCAGCTTCTTCAACCAATGTCCTAAGTTTCTTGCTCTCTTTCGCTGTGTTCTTTGCAAGGATGGCTGCATCTCTTTTGAACATCCTTCCTGTCAGAGGGTTCTTAAGATCTCCCAATATGACAAGCTCATCGTTCGGGGTTTCAGTGGCATACTCTCCCCCCTCCACTTCTACTGGATTCCTTCCATATGAAATGTTCATACCTCCTTTAGCGTGCGAAGGACCATTGAACTTTACAAAGTCAGGGGAAACCTGTTCAGCGCTTCCTTCATATACCTGCAATCCATCTATATTATGCGAAGGAATCTCTCCTCCTCTTGCCATATATGATCTATTCATGCCGAAAAGATTCTGCGCTCCCTTTGTCATAGCCATCTTTCCTATGTTGCTCTCAAAAGCATCCTGCTGTTTCTTGATCTTCTCAGGATTTGTATCAATAAGGTTACCTACGGCACTAAGGACAGGTTTGGCTAATGTTCCTACAATAGGTCCAACTCCAGGTATCATGCTAACAATATCACCAGCAACTCCTCCAAATGTAGCTCCTGCACTGTCTCCACCACTCAACTGGGTTGCATAATTAGTAAGCTTCTCACTTCCTATCCCCTGCAATATGTCGCCAAACTGAGCCTTCGGTATTTTTGCGCCCTTCTTTGCCAGCACCCCTTTGCCTACTCCGTATACAGGGAAAAACTCATCCCCTGCATTCACTATATCATCAGGTCTTACATACTCACGTTCAATGCGCTCAGGAGTAAGCTGTGAAGCCTGTAAGGTAACATCAGACACTTTCTTCCATTGAGTGGCTTCCTGTAACTTTCTCTTCTCATCCTTGAGTTGCTGGAATCCCTTCACTATCCCTTCAGCTACGTTTATTGCAGGACCAGTCATTGACCCCCAATCAACACCTTTCTTAGATGTAGCACTCCATAAGTCCTGATAATTAGTAGCAGGTCCTTGAGAAGCAACATAATCAGACATAGATTCACTGAACGCGGGAAGCTTTCCTCCTACAAATCCTACAGGCCTTGTTGCATTACCGAATGTTGGAAGCTCAGGAACTTCACCGATTACAGGAAATCCAGGTAGACTCGGATTCACATTCAATCCGCCCTGAGCTTTCTTTATCTTAGCTCCTCTCATGGCCTTCTTGAAAGCTGCTCCATGCTTGGTCATGAATGATTCTTCTGTCGGAAAGAGTTTGTAGAACTCCTTCTCATTCTTTACTCCTGCTATTTTTAAAATGTCAGCTTTCATATCTATTCGTATTTATCTAACCAACCCTTCGGTTTTGTAAAATTACTCAAATTATCTGTATTCTGAGCCAACGGAAACTCTGTCACAGTGCTTCCCTTGAACCTATGATCTTCCCCAGGCATCATTATCCTGACTTCACCTTCATCACTTATTCCCAATACAGGGAAAGGAACTCCTTCCATTGTAATATCATTTGATCCTATCCTTACGGGAGAACCATAGTTGGAAGGATTGAGGTAGCCTGCATTGTCCTCTATAATGGGAGCATAGGGAACTTGGGTGCTGGTTTGTGTAAAGCTATCCAATACTTCAGGTACTCTTTGTTCACCTGTATATAGTGGAGCTTCTACTGGGGGTAATGTATGCGTAGGAATTCTATTGGCCCTCCATTCCATACGCTTCTTCGCTCCACCCTTCAGTTCAGTAGCTACTGAGGCCAAGTAGTTCTTTAGTCCTACAACATCCCCCTTCTTCACATATTCAGCACTGTCACCGAGACTTCCCCTGTTATAGGTAATATCAAGAAGCACATCCACCACTTCAGGAGGAAGTGTCTCAAGAGTATCTTTTCCCACCTGACTCTCAAGCCTTCCATAATGATGTTGAACATCATATTCCATAAGCCTGTCAGCATATGTCCTTCCTTCCTTTCCTGAGAACTTCTCATAAGGAATCCACTCTTTCCCTACCCTTACAGCCTTCTTCTTCAATTCTTCAGCAGTGAGTCTGTGCCCCCAACCTATCGTGGGTATCTTCTTAGGGTCCAAATGATAACCAAGATTGGAAGGTTTGTTCTCAAACTGCTTCAGCTGTTCTATATATTCAGGTGTATATTTGCTCACTTCTCCTCCTTTCTGATACCTGGGAGTATAATTTCCCTTCTTGTCCTTATCGAGGTATATTCTGTCGTATATCTCAAAAGGTTTTCCTATCAACCTCTCTCCAGGAATATTGAAATCATATATATCGTATATCGAATAGTATTCCCCCTTCTTGTCCTTTCCTTTATCAACCTTTATTCTGGCCAATCCTGGAGGACCAGGAACATCATATGTTGGAAACTCTCCCTTTCCCTTGTCATGCTCAACAGCAAATTTAAAAACATCGGCTTTCCAATTCCTTGTTCCATCCTCAACAATATCAGGAATAGTAAAGTACTCAGCACTAGGATCTTTAGCCTTTGCAGGCTTGTATCTGGAAGGACGCACAGAACCTTGTAACTGAGGCATTTCCAAATATTTCCTCCATAAGTCCTCATCAACTACATCATATCCTCCACTGATTTCATCCAGCCTCATTTCTATTCTTGAGAGTTCATCTAACTCCCTGCCATATTTATCAGTTACCTTACTTATAGCTTCATGTCTTCCTTCGCCGTATGAACTATCCCATGCTCTTGAAAAATCTTTCTCATATTGTTTAATAATAGGGGATAATTGTTCCCTTTCTTCCAGCAGTTGATTAATCTCATCAAGGGAATTCATTCTTTCCCTTCCTGTTATCAGGTTTTTTACAACAGAAGGAAGTTGCCTGATTGGATAGTCAGAAGGAGGAATGGTTCTGTATAACTTTTCTCTTATACGTTGCTTGACATCTCCTCCATCAGCATATTTGTCCAACCATTCTCCTCCTTTATACTTATTCCTGCCCTCAGCCACTAAATGAAAATAAGCGTTCTGCTTGGGAGTAAGTTTCTTCCCATGCGGAGGGTTGTCAATCATTTCTCTTGCTTTCGCTGCTGTCAACTTTCCCATTATATTAACTTTTAGAATTTGTTTCTGTTATATTAAATATAATAGGATATCTTTCATCTAAATAAATACATGTTCCTATTAAATCTCCACGTTTATAATTAATTCTCTTGCTCATAATAAGATTATTACTAATAAAGAACTAAAGATGCTGCTATTCCTTGATAATTTAAAATTTATTTATAACTAATCTGAGTTGGTACAAAAAGTATTCTGCTAACTAAATGAATATCCGACTTATTATCTAATATCATACGTATTCTCGTATCCTTCCCTCTTATAGGAGCTTTCAGGAAACTCCTGTATGAATAATCCATATTGGACTGATTGAGTACCTTGTCTATTGACAGGTTTTCACATGTAGGCAAGAACATCTGCTTTGTTTTGTCTGACATTACGTCCCAGAAATCATTGTACTGATACCAGCTGTCGCTCTTGGTAAAGGTGATGGTCTTGCTGTCCACATTATACTTAGGATAGGTCATGTATTCCTTCAGATTCCTCCTAGGCTTCACTGCAAGCTCCAGGAGCCCCG
>Ga0255346_1001965_pt1 | contig 27199 bp, 20 predicted proteins | sample wastewater_treat_FD_194410 | JGI IMG/M metagenome (GOLD analysis project Ga0255346, IMG submission 194410) | Wastewater microbial communities from Lulu Island WWTP, Vancouver, Canada - plant22 | ecosystem: Engineered > WWTP > Wastewater > Unclassified | place: Canada: Vancouver, British Columbia...
TACTTCATAGTCGTTTTCCCTTTCTGGTTTTGTTATTTTTATTCTACCAGATTTTTGGGTGTTTGTCGACTGCTCTTTCAGTATAACACTTCATATAGATATTATATTATTGTTCATTTATACAAAATGATACCTTTACTATCATTAAATTTATGAAAACTATTGATTTTTTTGATAACCGATGGTATAATTTAAACATCAGATGGGAAAAGAATTTCCGAAAATGAAATAACATCGGGAGGAGAGTGTAGCTTTGAAAGATTTACAGATTATAATTCAGCATATGCTTGCGGACAGAAAGAACCATATACGTGTTATCTCCATGATAACTGCACTGTCCTTGATCATGATGTTTGTAACGCCTTTTACAGAGATTATGAGGGCAGAAGCTGAAGGGGAAGATTATTTTACAGCAGTAGTAACCAGCCAGCCAAGCGGTGCTTCGGAGTTTGGCGAAAGGATCGAAAAGATCAGTATAAACGGTGTAGAATATGGAAATACTCCGGTTGATGCCGGCAATGGAAACGATTTCCAGTTTTCGATGGCATTGAATTACAAGTATACTAAGGCTCAGCTTCAGGACTCGGGTATCCTTGATTCGCACTGTATGTATTATCAGGTGCCTTCGGGTATTGTTATCCCAAGAGATTATTTCGGAAGCGATATGGAAGTTATAGATAATAGATTTGGACTTTCCGGATACTATTCTATTTCTCAAACAGGTCTGATAGTAATTCGTTTTACAGATGCTTATATCGAACACCTGAAAGATCAAAACGGCGGATTAAATGGTGCGATCAATTTTGATGCCAGAGTTGACAGAGCGGATGACGCTGACGGCGACAGGACCATTGTAATGGCAAATCAGACGCTTGAATTCACATTCGCTGATGAGCACCTTACAATGAATAAGGACGGTTTAAGCGGACGTGATGCTGACGGCCAGTACATAAGGTGGAACATCACCATCAACAATCCAAACGGCCATATTGATCTGTCAGAATACACCCTTAATGATGCTATAACCGATAAACTTAATGATGCTACAAACGATAACGGTACAGCATTTGACTGGAGCCAGGTAACAGATGTTACAGTAAATCCGGAAGGCGCCGCTACAAGGAGCGATAACGGCTTTACTTTAACGGGTCATTCACCTCAGGTGACAATCAGCTATAAGACTCCTGCTGAAAGCGGACATACTTATAAAAATAATGCGAGTCTTGAAAAAGCAGGTGAAACACCTATTACAAGTTCCAAAGAAGTAAGCATTGAAAATGCACTTGAAGCAAGCAAGTCAGGTGCTGCTGATTATACTTACAGCGGTAAGGAAGAGAAAAAAGTCAAGTGGACTATCGACGTAAGAAACAAGTCAGGTGACAGTCTCGATAAAACCAAAATCACTGATACTATGAACTTCCCTGCTGATACAAAAGTTTATTATTTGGATAGCAGCAACCAACGTGTTGAACTGGATAGCAGTAAATATTCAATAAACGGAAAAGAAATCACTTTCTCAGGTGCGACTCTTCCGAGCCATGTAGTGGTAGAATATGAAACTGTCATTACAGGTGATTTCGATTCATCAGGTCAGATAGCCTCTACCAACAGCGCAACGGTCGAATCAACAAAAACGGATAATCCACCTAAACCGGATAACGATAATACTGCTACTGTTTATTATCAGCATCAGTATTCTATGAAAAAAATGCTTCGGAATTCAATACTTCCAATGACACCCTTCAGTGGAGAATAGTTGTTGATGCAAAAAGCGCAACATTGGATGGATACGTGATCGAAGATGATGGATTTATCGGTAAGATCTATGACGATAATAAGCGATTAGGTCAATATATATCATTTAACGCTTTTGAAAACGGCGAACACGGACCTAATATTTCGGAAAAGGTCGAATTGGAAAAAACAGCTGATAATAAGGTAAAGATCAAGCTTAAAAACGGCGAGAACGCTAAGATCTCATGGATCGAGATCTTCTATAATCAGAGTGTACGAGATAATATCGGTGAAGAAGAATGGAATAAATACCGGAACGGTCAGGAAGTCACTGCAAGTAATACTGCTACAGGTCAGATGCCCGGATTAGGTCCGACAGAAACAGGCACCGGAACCAGAACCGGTCAGAAAAAAGTAGAAGCTGACAAGAAATATAACTCTCAGGATCATATACAGGTTATCGGCAGCAGCGATAAGGAACCAAGAGTCCTGAACTGGAACATCGGTCTTACTAATGACAACGGATTTGGTAACAATACAGCACTTAATGATGTTCTCCAGCAGGACAGCGAAAACGGTGGAAAGCATTATATCACACCTGGACAGGCAAGTTCATTCAGAGTCTTTGAAGGTACAACTGATATACCGTCAACTGCTTATACTATCACATTCTATGATAAAAACGGCAATGAAATACCTGATTTCGCTAACGGAAGTACAAATGCAGAACAATTCAAGGTTGAATTCAATAATACTATCGATTCTTCCTATAAGCATTTATCGATAGCATATTCAACTACTGCTGATGTTTCAGGAGTTCGGAATGGCTATACTGCTCATTTTGACAACACGTATCAGTATGGCAGTCCGGAATATAAAACTACTAACGGTCTTGAATTCGAGCGTGATGATCCTCATAATGTCAAGAATATCAAGCTCAGTATCAATAAGACATGGGATGACAGAAATAATAAGTTCAATACCAGACCGGAGAAATTCAAAGTTCAGATCTGGCGGGCTGAAGTAGATGAGAACGGCAATTGTCCTGCAGCTAATGATGAACTGGCATGGACAAGGATTCCTGAAGCTGAGATTGCTAATTCTGCAGAATACGAGATCTCTTCTTCTCAGCAGGGCGCATATCGGATACCTGACGAATTCCCACAGTGGTATGTAAAAGAACCGGGCGAGGTTATCGTTCGTTATTGCTATAAGGTAGTGGAAGTCCCTGATGACAGCGGATATGTACTTACTCATGTGAGCTCACCTTTTATAGCTGAATATGATAATACTTTTGATCTGAAAAACAAGAAAGACCTTGACGTTATTAAGATAGCGGTAGACAAGGACGGCAAACCTATAAACAGTGCAGATCTTTCTACCGTTCCCAAAGCAAAGGTAGATATCGACGGAACTCCGACGGATTGCTACATCTTCGGATGGGAGATATTCTTCAAGGATGGACACGTTAATTATACCGATACTCTTCCTACAGGCGCAAAATACATCAATATCGATCCGGATTATGGAACGAAAGTAATTTATGATGATTTTGGAAATTCGTGGGGAATACAGGACTGGAATATGACTATTTCTCAGAATGATGATGAGTTATCAATCAGAATTACAGATAGTCGAGTAAAATCAGTAAGGTATTTTACAGCAATTCCTAAAGATAAGATCGAAGATGCACTTGATCCTGACCGCAAACTTATCAATAAAGTAGAGGACAACACAGACCACAAGGAATACACAGGAACACTTAATGTAACCAATGACGCTCCTGATGATGTACAGCATCTTAAAAAGGAAGCAATACCAGATAAACATCGTGTAGGTGTTATCCATTATTCACTCGATGTTAATCCGACAGGTAAGAAGATGTCAAATGAGGATTACATCACTATCACCGATGCAGTTCAGATAGATGCCGATAGTTCTCATGCAAACGACCTCAAGTTCGCTCTTGATTCGATCGCAGTTTATCCTTGCGACGAAAACGGTCAGGTTGACAAAAGCCATCCGATCGAGAATTATAGTTATACCGTTGATTATGATTATGAGGATAGTTCAAATTTATCTTTCTCTGATATGAAAGATGGAAAAATGAACAACAATGCTATTAAATACTGGGTCGTAAATGGCTGGGAGCATGGAAAGAATATTACGATCACTGTTCCTAAAAATCCTGATTATACCAAGGATCAAAGCAATTTAAATCTGGTTATCTTTAAAAATGATAATCCTAATACTGATAACATCGCAACAAGTAGTGATGTAATAGCAAACCAATTTTCTGATTATGACAGCAATGGAAATGCTACGATCACACTTAAAGTTCCGGATGACGCAACTAAAATTGTAGTAACAAGCGGATTTGAAGAGAAAAATGCTACTACTCCAATCAGTGGTTTTAATATTGCTGAAAATGGTGTAACAGCAACTTCAGGTGGTTCGCCACTAACAGTTTCTTATGAGGGAGATAACGCTTCCAATGACGGTAATCAGTATAGATATTGGGAAATTACCGGTTGGAACCCAGGTGACACTGTTGAATTAAATGCTGTTTTAAATCCTGTATTTATGCCAATCTTTGAAACGGATCCAAACACAAGTTTTGACCAAATCAGGTATTCAATTTATGAAAATACATATAATTTGACTAATTTTTATAATCCATCACCTAAACGAAGTGATGATGATTATAATTTTAAGGATTCTAAAACATGGACAGTAACGGTTCCGGCAGGAGCACAGCATCTGTTTGTGTTCAGTAAGTACATAAATAAGAGCGACTATAAGGTGAGGAATTATTCTTCAATTGGTGGTTTGACAGGTGTTTCTAAATCTGATCCGGTTCCTGCGCTTCTCAACGTAGATGTACCCGATCAGCAGCACGTTCGTGTAGAGTATACTTACCGAGTATCAGGTACTACGACTACGGATAATATATTCCTTACCAACACAGCTTCCTTTGAAGCAGATAACGGAAGCGGATGGGACAGAGCAAATCATAATCAGCTTACTGTTAAAAGTTCAGGCGCAATCTCATCAACAAACACCAATCCGAATATCTATAAAGCCGATGTTAACAACTACTCACTGAATACACTTGAAGCTTCTTTCAAGGTCGCTAAGTGGGATGAAACAAATGGACGTTGGGTTTATGCTTCGGAGGTAAAAGATATTACAATTGATGATCAACCGGTTCGTAAATTTGTTTTCCCGACAGAGAATGTCAGCGGCTATCTCGAAACCGTAAGCGGCGGAAAGCATTACGCTCCTGTAAATGCAGCAGTATTGAAGTTCGCTAAAACAGATGATCCTTCAATACCAAGCAATGAGACAGTTCATGAATTCAAACTTGATGACGAAGCTCTCTATAAATTCGTTGAGATCGAATCACCTCAAAATTACAGACAGGTAAATGCAAGCGGTTCTCTCGAAGAAAACAGCGAATTCGTTTTCTACTATGCTTACAACGGATATACCGGATCGACACCTGATGATGCAATGGCTGACGGAAAGAGCAAGATAAGGAATATTTCAGCAGGAAATAACATCAATATTCCGAACTCACAGTTCATTTCTATAAAGGCTCAGAAATCATTTACAGGCACTGATATACCGGGTACAGCAGAAGTTAAACTGGGACTTTACTATTCAACAAACCGTAACGGTAAAAACCTTACAGCGGTGACTGCCGATATGGTTGACGGCAATGACTTTGAAAATCCCAAGACTCTTACTTACAATAAGACCGGAAATGCTCCCGTTGTTACATGGGAAGGACTTCCAAGCGGAATCAACGGTTCGCCCGTATACTATTTCGTCAAGGAAGAAAGCTGTACATACGGCGGCGAAACTTATAAGCGTGATCGTGCAGACGATAAGCTGAAAAGAGAAACTGACGGAGAAGCTTGTCTGTTCCAGCCTGTATATACCAGAAACGGTACAAACAAGGATGGTACAGTTATCGAAGTCAACAACTCGCAGGGTATAGCTGTAAAGAAGATCTGGCAGAAGTCAGATGGCACTCTTATCTCAAATCCAAATCTATCTATTCAATATGAAGTATATGGTATAAAGGGAAGCGAAAAACCTCTCCTCTACTACAGCGGTACACTTTCATCAGCAAACGGTTTTCAGCAGATCTTACCTCAAAGCAATGACGACGGAAGGAGCTTATCTGAGTTTGACACATTTGAAGTAAAAGAGATTAATCCTCCCGAAGGATGGACAACATCCACTACAAGAAAGCTTGAAAACGGAACAGGTACACTCGAGATCATAAACACACAGGAAGTTGTAGAGACTACAACGAATATATCTGTCAAGAAGGTATGGGACATGAACGGTTCCACTCAGAATCATCCGAGCAGTGTTAATGTTAAGCTGATCCAGTCGCTGGATTCAATAGCTCCGGGAAATGTAACAGAGTCCAACGGTGTCGCAACTCCAGACTTTGGTGAATGCACTAAAGTAGCAGAGCAGACATTGAATGAGGACAACGGCTGGGAGTTCACATGGAATAATCTTCCCAAGAAGAACGCCGAAGATAAGCCATATTTCTACTACGTAATAGAGAAAAGCAATTATCCCGGCTACACAGTTAGCTATTCATTGAACAACCAGGGTACACTCACAACAATAACCAATACCTTCAAGAAGGTCGATCTCAAGGTAAATAAGCTTTGGGCAGGAGATGATAATAAGGACCACAGCGGCGAAACTATCAAGTTCGTTATCAAGAGGTCAACGGATCCGAATGATGTTCCGAATAACGGAACAACGGTTGGTGAGGAACAAGAAATCTTCGTTCCCGAAAAAACAGTTACCGTTATAGCTTCTGCGAGTGAAGTATATCAGGGCGCAACCATTAACCTCAGCGCTAAGTTCGGAAATGATGATGTAACAGATTCAGCAGTATTCTATGTAGATGGCAATCAGATAGACGAACGTACTTTCACTTCCAACGAAGTTGGCGATCACACTGTCAAAGCAAAATATCTTGATAACGAATCTCAGGAGATAACGGTTACTGTGAAAACGAGAGGGCTTACTCTGAATAACAATTCTGAATCAGTCGATGTTAACGTTGGAAGTTCAGTTCAGTTGACACCATCCTATACAGAACAAGGGGCTGGAACACCAAACGTTGTGAATTATTCATCTGCTGATGATAGTATAGCAACGGTTGATGAGAACGGAAATGTAACTGGAATAGGAGAAGGAACTACTACTATTTCTGCTACCGATTCCTACGGTAATACTGATGAAATTTCTGTGGTTGTTTCTGAAGTGATTAATGATCCATATACTTTTTATCTACATGATATTTCTTCTAGTTCACCATTAGAGTTAATTAAAGGTAATACGTATACAATAATTGCTGATGAGACAATAAACAAACTAACAGCTTCGTCAAGACAATTAACAAATAACTATTACTATAATGCAACAATATCTGAAGATAATGATCATGCATTTAAAATAGAAGTTTTATCATCTCAACAAACTAATATAGAGTCTGGATGGAATGAAAAAATATATATAAATGATGATCAGAACAAGGGCATATGGATAATCACTAAAGATGCAGAAAGCGGTTCGGGTGGAAACAGCGGAGGAAATGAAAATCAAAACGTTGTTGGACAATTAAGTAATGAGGGTAAAATATCTATTCCCGGAACTATTCAATCAGGTAAATATTTTGTAGCTACTATATCCGGACCGGCTAATCAAGATTTACAAGGTTGTTTAGGTGGTAATACTAATAGTGGATGGCAGCAACAACAATATGCTGTAACTACTGATTCTGAAGGGAATGCAACGATTGAGATTAAAGCAAATTATGATTATATAAGTGGAATTGAGTTACAGGAATGGAATAAGAAATCCGAAATAACACTCGTTTCGTATCAAATCTTAGATTCAGTTGAACAAAATTACCACTCACGCTTCAATCCAACACTTTCTGAAACTAAGTTCTTCACCCCATACCAGGCAGCAGCACCTACACTGACATCTGCACGCAGCAAGCGTCCTCTCAGAGGCGGAAACATAACAAAGACTGTAGGCGCAGAGGCACTGGAAAATGAAGTAACAGAGCTGTTCTTCAACACTAATGTATCCGATATCATCGAGTTAGGCGCAGGCAAGACTCCTTCCACAATGATGAACGTAAGTATCGTCGGCGGAAAGGTCAAGCTGAAAGCCAATAAACAAGGCGCAGGAGATACCGACAGCGAATGGACCAAGACCATAAACGGACTCCCTGCAACTGACGAAAACAACAACCCGTATTATTATTGGATCGAAGAAGTCGATGTAGCTCAGGACTACACAGCAAGCTATACAGACAATAGAGTTGATGCGGTCAACACCGGCGGAAACGCTGAGATCACAATAACTAATACAAAGAAAAATGATACAGGAGTGGAACTCCCGATCTCAGGCGGAAGCGGCTTGAATACTATTTACACAATAGGAGCTGTGCTTCTGATGATGAGCGGAGCAGGTTACACAATGTACAGACGTCGGAGGTGGTATGATGAATAAATACCGCAGATGGCGTGACGATCAGAAAAGGAGGAAACTGGGAAGGCACCGCAGGAAGCGAAGCGGTACTTCAGGCAAACCTCCATAGCAAAAGTTAAAGCGCCGAGGATTCGGCAAATAATAAGATCAAAGTTAATAAAATGTTCTGCTGCCGCTTTAGGCAGCGGCGGCAGAGCAACTACTTAATGAAAAGGAGAATGATTATGAAAACTACTAAGAGATTTATCGCAATGGCAGCCGCTTTAACACTTACTGCTTGCACAGCAATCCCAATGGCTTCGTTTGCAGCACAGACTGCGGAAGGATCAGGCAATTCGATCACAGTAACAAGTTCTGATACTGATACTCATACATATGCAGCTTATCAGGTATTTTCAGGTACAATGTCTGATGATGTACTCACAAATATTGACTGGGGCGATGGTGTAAATGGTCCTGCAATATTAACAGCCCTTAAAGCTGCAAGTGCAGATAATGCGAGCCCACTTAAAGGCTTATTCCCGTCTACAATAGGTGATGCTAAGGGTGTAGCTGAAGTGCTCGGTTCTAAGTCTGGCGATCCTGCTGAAGCTGTATTCGGTAATGATTCAGATAAGGCAAAGGCATTTGCAGATATTGTCGGAAAGAATTTAACAACAACAACTTCTGGTTCAGCAAGTGGCAACACTATTTCTCGCCTTCCTGATGGTTATTACCTCGTTCAGGATTCAGCTAAACCAACCGGTGATAATCCTGGAGCTAAAACAAGATTTATCCTTTGCGTAACAGATAATGCTACTATAGATGTTAATGCTAAGAGTTCTGTTCCATCCGTTGAGAAGAAGGTTTTGGAAAATGTTAAGGATGTTACAGGCAAGCCGATCAATGATTCAACTACAACGGATAAATGGAATGATGTTGCTGACTATAATATCGGTGATGCAGTACCATTCAAGCTTTATGGTACACTTCCAAGCACATACGCTGATTATGAGCACTACTACTACAAGTTTACTGATACATTAGCTGACGGATTCGTTGCACCTGCAGCTGGCGATATTAAAGTAAAGGTAAACGGAACTGAAGTTAATGATACTGCCAAGAACATGAGAATAGTTGTATCAGGTCAGACGATAACAGTTTCCTTTGAGGACATCAAGGAATTCGCTAAGAACGCTTCTGATATTATCACAGTTGAGTACAGTGCAGTTCTTGATACAGATGCAGCTATAGGACTGAACGGAAACGAAAATAAAGTAAAGCTTGAGTTCTCAAACAATCCTAATCTTGAGTATAACCCAACAACTACAGACGATAAGGAAGATAAGCCTAAGGATGACAACGGTACTCCTGATGATACTACTGATGATTATGATGGAACAGACGAGACACCTGAGGATAAGGTTATCGTCTTCACATACACACTTGAGATCAACAAAACAGATTCAAGTAATACAAAATTAGCTAATGCTAAATTCTGTGTAAAGGCTACTACTGGTGAACACGCAGGTAAATGGGTTAAGGTTACAGACGGAAAGGTTAGCGGTTGGCTCGATGCTGAACCAGCAGCAAATGGTACAGATGGTGTATTTACTTCATCCGCAAGCACACCGATCTCCATTGCCGGTCTGGACGATGGAACATATGAGATCACGGAACTTGCTCCTCCTAGTGGATACAATGCATTAACAAGTCCTTTAACATGGGTTATTGAGGCTACTACAGTTAATAATCAGACATGGGGCGGAACAGCAGCTTCAGATGCTTTAACTGCTATTGATTTAAAGGAAAATGCTACTTCAATCAATCAGCTTGAAGATGATGGAAAGCACGGAAAGGTTCAGGGAAAAATTGTGAACACTAAGGGTTCATCTCTCCCAACAACCGGTGGCATAGGCACAACACTCTTCATCCTGGGCGGCGGATGCGCAGCAGGTATCGCAGGTATCTACCTCGTTTCCAAGAAGAAGACCCGTGAGGAAGAATAAGAGCGTTCATGATCATTCATTAACCTAAAACCTGAAAATTTTCCCCTCCCCACTTCGGGGAGGGGATCAGGGAGAGATCCACAAGGAGAATAATATGAAAATCAAACCGAAAAAACTCATTCCCCTGTTGTTTGTTTTCATTTTCTTTGCGGGCCTCTCCGTGATGCTTTATCCGACCTTCAGCAACTGGTGGAATCATCGGCATCAGACACACGCCGTTACCACCTATAAAGAAGCTGTTGCCGAGCTTGATAACAGCGATACGGAAAGGCTCTGGGAAGAAGCTCGTGAATATAACAGACAACTTGCGGAGCTTAATGCTCCTTTTGCCAATTTTGCGGATATAAAGGGCTATGATGACATTCTCAACATCTCGGGCTCCGGTGTTATGGGGTATATCTCCATTCCGAGCATACGTGTTGAACTGCCGATCTATCACGGCACCTCAGATGGTGTGCTCCAGATAGCGGCAGGCCATATTCAGGGCTCATCGCTCCCTGTCGGCGGTGCCAATACCCATGCGGTAATTTCCGGACACCGTGGACTGCCTACCGCAAAGCTTTTCACTGACCTTGACCAGATGGTCGAGGGCGACATATTCACAGTAAATATTCTCGACGATATCCTGACTTATGAGGTGGAGAAGATACTTATCATCCTCCCCGACGAGACCGACAAGCTTGCGATCATCCCCGATGAGGACTATGTTACTCTGATGACCTGCACGCCATACGGTATAAATTCACATCGTCTCCTCATTCGTGCCCACAGGATAAACAATCTTTACGAAAGACGCATAAAAGTTTCTGCGGATGCTCTTCAAGTGGACAGAATGACTGTAATGCCCGTTATCATCGGCATTCTCATAGTTTTTGCTGTGCTGGTTGGAGCGGTCACAGGCAGAAACAAACAAAATATACGAATCGACAAATACATAGTTTCCAAGCTGCCGTCGGGAGGAGACAGCAGCCCTTAATGGAGGAAATATGCGAAAATATCTATCAATTATCACAGCTATTGCTTTTGTATCAACACTGCTTACAGGATGCGGAAAAAAGTCTGAGAAGGCAGTAAAGCCGCTTCTGGGACTTGAATGGTTCGCAGATTACGACGAAGTTCTTGAAAAAATGAATGAGAATAAGCTGATCGCCGAGCGTGAGACCGATGAGGCAAAACAGCGTATGCAGGACTATGAAGCTGTTCCGCTTTATGACACGGATTGTGACCTGACGCTTTGCTTTACGGGTTCGGGACTGGTCGGCTTCAACTATCACGATATCAGGCGAAATCAGAATTACCGTCAGTGGTTCAGCAACATCGAAAACGAATACGGTATCCCTACAGAGGAGGGAAGCGGTATTGCTTCATGGTACGATGATCCGCTGGGCAAGAATACCGCCATTTATCTATTCAACCTTGAGGAAGGAGTTCAGGTCTCGTTTTATGCGACTTCCGATTCGCCTGACAAGTCCTACGAAAAGCAGAGGGACAGCTACATCCCTACACCGGAACTGCGTTCACCTGTGGTTGCGGTGGAGGAGACTCCTTTAGCAGTAAATGAAACAGTCACTGAGGCTGAGAAAGAAAAAACAGAGGTGTCTGCATCGGTTTCCGATGAACGGACAGATTATCGGGATGAGTCTGATGAAACTGATGAATATACCGAAGATACCGTGACTTCAGTAAATGCAGCCAATACAACATCGCAGACACAAACGCTGACTACTACCCAGACTGTAACAACTACAGCAAAAGTAGACCGTACTAAGTATTTCCTGACGAACGGTCTGCGATTCTACGGCAGTCCTGCCAGTGAAGGACGTAAAATGAGCAGCTTCTCAAAGCTTGATGAGTACCGCACAGAGGAAGCCGGACAGCCGTGGGAGTTGGTTATGGAATATGAAAATGTTCCCTATCTCGGAAAGAACTGCGATGGAGTTCTCTGCTTTACCAGCCTCGGCCTTGTTGGTGTGAATTATTTTGATCCTGACGCTGACAATTACAGCTTCTGGACGGATGAGTTCACGGATATTTATGGCACGCCCGATGAAAAACAGTACGACTATTCTGTATGGTACGAGAACATATCGGGAATTGAAACGACTATATATGTATTCGCATATGAAGACGGCATTCAGCTTTCCTTCTTCGTGGACGATACAGGTTCGGAGTTGGCATAATTAAAAAACTGCTGTTACATTACAGATACCCATATAGATATTTTGCCCCGAGGCGTTTCAAAATGCTTCGGGGCATTGTATTTTACACGGTTGCTATAATAAATCAGAATTCCCTGCATATGCGTTAAATTGAAAATGTAGGGGGCGATGCCCACATCGCCCCGTGCTTTCACGTTGATCTATCGGGCTGATTTGGGCATCAGCCCCTACACCACCAATTATCGGAGCGAAGTTTTGACTATAAAAATGCCATAGTACTTCTGACTACATATCAGAAATACTATGGCATAAAACTTCTATATGAGTATCACGGTTATGACAGCAGGGTTTATTTTATTCAGCCGAAAGGATGATATCACTCGTTCTCGTCATCGGAAGAATCATCCTCGTCTTCGTCAGAGTCGTCATCTTCGTCGGAGTCGTCATCCTCGTCGGATCCATCTTCGTCAGTATCTTCATCAGAGTCGTCGTTTTTCTTGGCATCCTTTTTATCGGATTCAGAAGACTTCTTGGGTTCTTCCTTGGGTTCGTCCTTCTTTTCGGTTTCCGTCTCTGACTTTTCAGCAGCTTTTTTTCTTAGCTTTGCGGTTAAAAGGAGCATAATAATGAGTGCGCCGAGACCCGAAATCGAGATGATAAGGCCGGGCTTCAATCCGGGAACGCTGTACTTCATGACGATCTGATGCTTGCCTGACGGAACACGGAATACAGGGAAAATATCTGCTGCGGTCATAGTTTCAAGCTTTTTGCCGTCGCAGTAAATATTCCAGCCGCCGTCCTGAACAGCAGTCATTAACATAAGTGAGTCGTGGTCAAGTTCAACATCGCCCTTGATCTTTGTGCCGGTTGCTTCGGTAACTTTGAGACCGCCGGATTTGAGCTGCTTTGAAGCCATATCCCATACCTGTTCGTCGATGTAGTATACCTCAAGTCCGTGGCAGCCCATTGAAAGATTCTCGGCCTTGAACTCGATCTTCATCTGTCCGCCTTCATCAAGACGACCGCAGTATGTGAATGCGCCGTTGGTCGTTTCAAAATTTCTGTCAAGGTTGAAAGCAGTAATATGGAGAGAACCTGCACGGAAATTATGGCTCAGGAAGTAGAATCCGCTCTTAGGTGCAGTGTATTCGTAAATGATGTTCGGAGTTGCTGAACCGTCCTCAACGTAGTAGTATCTGCTGTTGAGGTCGTCGCCTTCGTCAAGTCTTACATTGACAGGATCAACCTTGTCGGGTTCTACCTTTATATAAGGAGTTGTCTCAGCACCACATAATGCAGAGAGGAGACGGTTGTGGTTCTCAAGTCCACGTATCTGATCGTCGGTCTGGAAACTGAGAATATTGTCCGAAACTGCATAAGCGATAGGGAGTGCTGTAGTATTCTCATTTATAGCAGGAGTTTCTTCCGCAGCAGTTTCCTTGACAACAGTGCCGGGCAGTACATAGCTGAGACTTCCGCCGTAGTCGATGAAATACTTCAGACCGAAAAGGCTGTTCTGTACAGGTGAAGAAATGTTGTATACTGAACTTACCTTATCGGCATAAACACGGTTGCCCATGTATTTGAGGAATGTGAAAGCCTTGCCGTTCATGGTGGATGAATAGTAGCCTATACCCTTGCAGTTGTCGATCATGCTTGGGTTGAAGGTGAATCCGCCGTTTGCTTCCACACGGTAGAAGTCGTTCTTGCCGCTGGAGATACGCTTGCCGTTGTTGATGTGGCGGACAAGCTGCTCGGTATAGGTAACTTCGTCAGCTGCCTGGAATCCCTTGTTTCCTTCGTACTTGGAAATGGTAAGGAGGTTCTTGCCAATGTCGAATACCATCATGCAGGCAACAGCCGCTGTACATATGTGCCAGAGAATGTTCTTTGCCTTGTCAGGCTTGTTTCTGATGATGAATGCGATAACGCTTCCCACAACGATAACAGCTGCTGAAGCGATGATAACAGGCCATGCGTATGACGGGAGGTCTTCGTATTTCTCAGTCTTGCCCAGTCCCTTTACTGTGAAGTAGAACAGAGCGATACCTGCACCTGAGCCTAAAACCGTTCTGATGATGGTAAGACCCTTGTAGTTGGCAAGTCCCTGACCTGTGAGGAGGATCAGGTAAAGTGAGAACAGGAATACCCAGCGTCCGGGGAGCTGATTCGGGAAGTGGAAGCCGTGCCATACGTAGTTGAGGTAGTTGCAGTTCATTGAAGCGGTAAGGAATACCAGCATGAATGCGCTTAATATACGCTCGGGGATGCGTACAGCCTTGTTTGTGAAGTAGAGCGGTACAGCTAAGAATACCAGCAGTCCGCAGTAGATGTTAGCGCCTGTGTACTCCTGGAAGAAGCCCTGTGAAGGCAGAGCGTACTGGAGCACCTGAGTGAAGTTGCCGTACCATTCAAGCTTTTCGGGGCCTGTTGCTTCGGAGGCGAGAGTGTTGGTGATACCCATGTATACAGGGATGATAACGGCTGCTGAAAGTGCGCCTGCTATCAGTGAATATATGCCGAATCTGACACATGAGATAAGAGCGTCGCCGAAGCCGACGATGCGGTGCTTCTGAGTTTCCTCATTCTTGGTGAGCCTGATGCAGAGGAGGAAGTGTGTGAGGAAGTAGAATGCGCTGAATATACAAACGGCGAAACCGATATAGAAGCTGGAGATTATAGTCGCTGCGAGAGTGATAACGTAAAGCAGCGGCTTTCTTTCGTGTATCAGCTTTTCTATGCCTATGATGACGAGGGGAGTGTAAATGAGGGCATCAGTCCACATGAACTGGGAAATGAATGCTATCATGTAGGAACAGAGCGAATAGCATACAGCCGCACCAATGAGGGCGGGTGACTGTGACTTTGTCTTGTACCTCAGAGCACCCAGACAGGTCACTGAGCTGAGGGCTATCTTGATGAGACAGAAAATGTCCAGTGCCTTGACCAGCTTTGCGGCGGGGATGAACTTCATCAGCAGTATGAATATGCTGTTGCAGTAGTAAGCGCTCTGCGCCCAGTTATTGTAGCCGAAAGCGCCGTTCCATGAATGCAGTATCTCGGAAAGCGAACCTGCATTGACGTTATTGACGTACATCGGGAAATACTGTCCCCAAAGGTCCATACAGAGTACGGACCTGCTGCCGAATGGAGCTATTTCCTTTGCCTTGAACACTATCACGCCTATGGCGAGGGAAATAGCAGCTGCAATAACGTAAGGAAGAATGGCAAGAGGATTTATCTTGCTTAGCTTCGATGATTGTTTTGTCATATAAAAACTCCTTGTCTTTTTAAAATATTTATAAATAAAAGGGGCTGTCCCTCATATATATTAGACGATTTTTAACTGCAAATAACTCAGAGCAATTAAAAATGTGCAGTAAAATATTATGTGACATTTCTGCAAGTATTATTGCAGAACATCTGAAAGAAAAATATGACCAGCCATATCTTCATATCCCGTCACTTCCTATCGGTGAAGAAGCAACCTCTGAATTTCTGAGAACAGTTACTGAATTTGCAGGAATATCACCTGTAAAATGTGAAAATCTTATCGCAGAGGAATCACATCGTTATTACTATCATCTGGAACATTTTGCGAGTTTCTTTTCCGAGTGGCATTTTGATATTTCCTCAGCTTTTGCAGCAGTAGGTGATGCCGCATACACACTCAGTATAACTAAGTTCCTTTCCGAGCAGATAGGACTTATACCTGTAAAACAAATAATAACTGACAATACTCCCGAACAATACAGAGAGACTGTACAGAATTATTTTTATAATATAGATTCTGATAATGAAATATCAGTTGAATTTCATGAAGATGGCTATCAGGCTGATGAAGCACTTCGGGAAGCAGATTTCCGATATGGTCTGCCATTGATACTTGGGTCAGCCTGGGAAAAGGATACAGCTGATGAAATTGGCGCATTACTGATAGAAACAGGCACTCCGATCACATCCGAAGTGATATTGAACCGCACATATATAGGTTATAACGGAGCAATATCTCTGCTTGAAAATATATACAGTGCAACTGTAAAAAAGTAAGAACCTGTCCACATAGGGATTTATGCCTGATAATCCGTACATTCACCCTATGTGGACAGGTTCTGAGACAATACAGTTGAACGTAACCACTGATAGATTTAGATCAACCATAGTAAAACAGCCAATATCATTGTGATGTGAAATGATATTGGCTGTTCTTTTTTTACTTGTAATAATTAACCGGGAAATAATTGCCGAAATCATCCATGTGGTGAATACGGATGTCCATTCCAAATATGTCATAAAAATAGATACATTTTTCAATCGTATCTCTTTGACGATGTAAAGAAATTCCCCATAATTCAACCTCTTTTATAAAAATAATACCTGCTGCAAGTATATCATAAAACGGCAAAAAGGTCAATGAATTGTCAGAATGAGAATAAATCGGAAATCTCAGCAGATAATATTACCGCACCAAAGAACTTGTCTTCAACAAAAATTATGCTCAAAAATCCAATCACCATACTTGCGAAGACAAGTTCGGAATTTACGGAGGTAATTATATATGAAAGCAACTGGAATCGTTAGACGTATCGATGACCTCGGTCGTGTGGTCATACCAAAGGAGATAAGACGGACTATGCGTATCCGTGAGGGTGACCCGTTAGAAATATACACAAACAGCGAGGGAGAAGTGATCTTCAAGAAGTATTCTGCGATAAGCGAAATGAGCGAAAATGCCTATTACGTGGCGGATATCATGTATAAGATCGCAGGATGCCCCGTGCTTGTGTTTGATAAAGATCATGTTGTGGCATCGGCAGGCGTACCTAAAAAGGAGTTCGCCGAAAGACGTGTCACAGGACAGCTTGAAGAACTGATGGAAAGCAGGGGACAGTATTTCTGTCCCGACGGCAAGACTAACAGTTTCTATCCCGCAGAAGGAGTTGACAGAACGGCTATAGCGGCAGTTCCGATAATCACAGCAGGGGATATCTCGGGAGCAGTAGCGTTCCTTTCAAATGAAAAGAATACAGAAGTGACTGATCTGCAAAAAAGTCTGATTAATGCGGCAGCACAGTTCCTTTCACGGCAGATCGAAGGTTGACGATAAGTCTGCGAATAAACCGTAATGCAGCCATAGTGTTTCTGATGTACGGTCAGAAATACTATGGCATTTGTGTTGACAGAACTTCAATGCAGTGCTATAATTGTACTAACATTAATTGGAATGGGAGGGGAGAAAAATGAGAGTGTCCATGACATTTGATCAGATGTTTGATTATTTATCTGATTTTTTTGAAACTGTCGAATGGAGTAAGAGTACACTTACAGAAGTGGGAAATACTCTGATCCGAAGAATCGCTTTTGACAGTGATCCTGACAATAAAAAACTGACAGATCATTTATATGATCAGCGTAAAACAGTTGCGGCTATGATCAACGCATTGTATACTTTTGTTCAATTCCATACTGATATTGAGAAGTGCCTTGATTATACATCAATAATTCCGTATATAAAAACATACAACGAGGAATGCACCGATGCGATGCTCTATCTCCTTGCGTGTACAGGAAATATGGAGTATATGGAAATAATAGAAAAGGAAGCCTCTCGCTTTCCGGATATTCCGATTGAAGAATACAGAAAAGAACTGAAATACAGATGTGAGGAATGCTGATTTATCTAAGAAAAAGATATGGCAGTAAAAAATAAAGGTGAATGATATGAACAGGGAATGGTCGGAACTCAATAAAACATTTCAGCAGCAGATAAAAAAAGAAGCAACATTCAGACAGGGGATAGAAACACTTCTGAATCTGCGTGAACAGCTTATAGATGTTGTACTGTCTTTCAGAAAAGAATTGAACAGGGAAGAATTCAATGCCATGCCTTTTATAAATGCGGACGGATATCACAGCAAGACCGTAGCCTATTCTATATGGCATATTTTCCGGATAGAAGATATAGTTGCCCATACTCTGATAAAAGATGATGAGCAGATCCTTTTTTCATCGGATTATTTGAAGCGTATAAGATCTCCGCTGATAACAACAGGAAATGAACTTGTAGGCAAGGAAATAGCTGAATTTTCTGCACAGCTTGTGCTGGATGAACTGTATAACTATGCCATTGAAGTAATGACGAGTACGAATGTCTTGCTGGAGAATTTGGCTTTTGGTGAACTGAAAAACAAAATATCTGTTCAGCGAAAAGAAAAACTTATGTCTTTGAATGTGGTAAGCAGCGACGAAAAAGCCGCTTGGCTGGTGGATTATTGGTGCGGCAAGGATGTAAGCGGACTTATTCGTATGCCGTTTTCAAGACATTGGATCATGCATATCGAAGCGAGTCTGCGTATTATAGCAAAGCTAAAAAAAGAAAAAGATAAAAAATATAGTGGCTGAAGGTCATCAGCGTTTGTGTAATTGATCCGCCCGGCAGTGATACGATTGTAATTTACGAACGCAAAACCGCCCATAAAGTAATATCCACGAAAAAAATTGAACCACGAATGAGGTGACAGTATTTTGTTGAATAGTCTGGAAACACGGTAAATAGGGATTTTAGCTCTGCTTGAACCGGCGGATAGGTGTTGCTTAAACTGAAAAACAAAAGGATTTATTGTTAAAACAAAAAAATATCTCAAGAACTATTGACAATCCGAAATATACATGATATAATAATTAAGTCGTATGACAGAGATAACGAATTAAAGATCGCGGTGTGGAGCAGCTAGGTAGCTCGTCGGGCTCATAACCCGAAGGTCGTTGGTTCAAATCCAGCCGCCGCAACCAAAACGCAAGCCGCCTGAATTCGGAAAAAGACCGATACTCAGGCGGCTTTCTTATATTCTGAGTGCAGTCGGATTTCCGTATTTGCGCTCCGAAATGCAGTAAAATCACATGATTTTCCAAGAAAATCACACGAGCAATCACACGAAAAAATGTTGAGAGCGTGGAAAGAGATATCAAACTGTAAGAAATATAACTAACGGAGGCGCATAGTATGCTTAAAATACCGGAATTGGCAATGCCCCAAAGCAAAAGAGTTACTACTATATATAACGGCAAGTGTGTGGTGTGGGCTGACTACGAAGAGGCTAAGGCATTTTTTCTTGAAATGATGATGTCAACCGACGACGAGAAACACGACCGAGCAGAGTGTGTATACATTCAACTCCTGCACGGATTGTCAGAATGCTCAGATGATGAATAATTACCGATATAAAGGCTTCGCAGTTTCTGCAAAGCCTTTAATTATTATATTATGAAACAATTTTGAATAGCGGAGCATTATCATTTGAAATTCCATAGTTTAATTATTTTGCATAATTCTACGACTCTTTCTTTAAGGTCAAGAATATCTTTTGAGTTTTCATCATTAATGTGTTTAACAACTTTATGTGCAAAAGCAACCTTATCAAATGTGTTGATGTTAAGCTTTTTCTTTATGTAATCAGGAAATAATTGATACTGTTCACACTGATCTTCAATCTTTTTATCTGCATACGCCTTATTAATCGCATCAATCGGGACATAGTTTTCAATTTCCTTGCCTTTAGTTATCCAGCAGAACTTTTCCGTGGACTCAAACTCTTTTTTTATTCTTGTCTTTGTTTCGGTTATTTCAGCGTTTTCATTGCGTTTGTCACTATCAATTACAATTGCTGCATTTCTGTTGGTAGAAAGAATTTTGATAAGATTATCGTCGTTTGAGTCATGCTCTGCCGTAAAATGTGAGAGTATCCTGCCACCATAGTAAAGGAACTGATAATCTACTCCCTCAACGAGGTCTTGATCTCCCCATATTTCAAGCCAGTGCTTTATGTATATCTTATCAGACGGACCTTCCACCCATATTATGCCGTTTGATTGCAGAAGGTCGCTTGCTCTTACATCAAGGTCGTTAAGTATCTCACTTTTCGTGATATAATCACCGACATTTACTATTGACGATTTGCCGTTCTCTTTAATAACATGATACAACTGAGTTTCTTCTTTATCCGCAAACATATTTATAGCAACATGAGAGTGTGTAGTCAGCAATACCGTCGTGTCATTGTCTTTGCTGAACTTATAGATATAGTCGAACAGCCTTCTCTGCAAAGCAGGATGCAGGTTATTTTCAAGCTCTTCAAATGCAAAGATGATTTTTCCATAATCTATCTTTTCTCTGCTTATCGTTTTATCTTCGTTTATACATGGTACGACTAAAAGATTCAAAAGAACGAGAATTATCGTTTTTAATCCGCTGCCCATTTTTGACAAAGGGTACCTGTTATTGTTTTCATACAGAAATATCTCCCATTTTTCATCTGAAACTTTCTGAGCGGTGATTCCGTCAAATTTAGAATCGAGATACATTATTTTATTAAGAGCCTCTAGCAAGTCGATACGCACAAGACGTTCTTCATATTTGTCGAAATGCAATATATGATGAATAAGATTAGCTGCTCCTGTGCCGTTTTCTGAAAGTGAAACTCCCTTTACTTCTTGTTCAGGTGTGATATCTCTTTCAGCATTTAATCTTATGCATATTAATCCACTGAACATATCACGCAAATCACTTCCGACATTATCCCAGTTGTTATCAGCAAAACCGTTTTCACTTGTTATAACCGTTTTAAAATCTAAGAATTTATCATCATATTTTGACACATAAAATTCTATAGGTTTATTCTCATAATTACGAAGTGTTTCTTCATACATTTTTTATCATTTCTTTCATAATAAAAAAACATCGGAATTGCTCTTTTCAGATCATCTAAAGACAACTTTTTTCAACTCTAATACTTGCATTAATTTCCTTGAACATCTTAACATCAGTCAAAGCTTGAATAACATCGATACAGCTTGACTTTCCACAATTGTTTCTTCCAATAAAAACATTAACCTTCTTCAGATCACTTATTGAGTGAAAGTCATTCTGAAAGGACTTGTGGTTTGTAAACTTTATTGTCTTTATATCAATTTTCATAAATCCTCCTGTTTGAAAAAAATGCCCAATCACTGATTAAGATACATTAACTTTTCTTTAAGTATATTTCTGTCCCAGAGAACAACTCCATTGGCTTCGGCAAGTTTTATTGCAGATTTAGTAAAGAAATTATTAGTAACAACAATAGCTTTATTCAAAGAATAATACGTTTTACCTGCAACAACTTCTTGAATTGCAGAATTACCTACTTGTCCAGAATAGCATTTTGCCTGTATGCCATATTTAAAGCCATTCTTGGTAGCGATCACATCAATGCCTTGATCTCCTGATGCTTTTGTTACTTCCGCATCATAACCCATTTTCCTAAAGAGTTTGGCAATGAGTTCTTCAAATTCAGTTCCGTCCATTAAATCAATATCGTCAATTGAGGTGAATAATTTTTTGTTGCTTGAACTATTTGACGAGAAAAGCAAATTCTCCATTGATTTTAAAGATGTATCCTTTGACACTTCTTCAATGCAAGAAAGAATTTCATTTACGGTTTTTATGTCAGGTTGATTAATAGGATCATTTAGCTTGTAACAATAGTAATAGATGAACGTAGATACAGCTTCTTTGTTCTCAAGAGAGATCATATCATTATTAAAACAATCCTGTATGTAGTCTTTTAAACTCCTGTCACCAATATCTCCACATACGCAGTACTCAAGCCATTTATCGTGGTACAATCTCATCAGGTTTTGATTGAATAATAGCCATGACAAATCGGAAGAATCAGAATCTGAGAGAGAATATCTTTGCTGAATAATCTTTTTGAAGTTTTCAAGTATATTACTTGCTTTTTCTATTTGATTGACTATTCTTTTGTTTTCTTTTATAAACTTCTCCTTAACCTTGTTACGTTTTTCATGAATTGAAGAACACTGTATTCCAACAATTAAATTCTGAAATTTTAATAAATCATCGTCTTGAATACCATATTTCTTAAACAAAAAAATACTTTCCCTGAAAGAACCATTATAAAATAAAAATATAATAAGATTCCTAAAAATAGATTCCTTATTTCTGAAGAAATTTATTTTTATTGATAGATATAATTCAATATCATTAATGGTGTTTATGTCAAATAACGGTATGAGATTATAAACGGCATTTCTAATCTCATTAATATCATAAGTTGCCAATTCATCATTTAATGACATAATAAATCTTTCGGTTTTTATAGTGTCAAAAATTACAAACTTATCATACCCTTCAACAACTGCCTGATTAAGTTCCTTATATTTAACTTCCCAACTTATATTGTAATCCAGCAGCGAATCAATTTTTAAATCCAAGAACTCATTGATTAAACTATATTCTCCTCGAGTCGAGTCATGATAAGGGCGATAAAGATATTTGGAAGTATCAATAACTGTAGTTTTAGCCGTAACTTTATCGAATACTTCAATTTTATCTATTGAAGTTGTGACTATTCTTTTGTCTGACTCAATGACTATTTTATCTTCATATACCATAAAGACTCCCCCTATAAACAAACAGCTGTTAACCCTAAACAAGTGTCGCTTCATTTTGATTGATTTTGTATATATTGCTATTATATCACTATTCACATAAATAGTCAATTAGATTGTCAAGAAATAATCACCTTTTATACAACTGCGACTATTGTCAAATGATAAATTATATGATATAATAAACAGAGGCGTGACAAATAAGTTGATCAAAGTCACTTGCTATTTATATTTGATATAATCACAGATATATTTTCTGCTTTGAAATATGGAGGTTATGAATGAAAGATATTGTTTTACAATCTGAGGCTATGAAGAATGCGCTTTCTTTATCAGAATTATCAAGAAAAGAGGCAAAAGAATATCCGACACTTTATCATTGTACAAATGCAGAAGCATTTATAAATATCATTAAGAACAGAGAATTTTGGTTAAGCAATTTAAAACGTGTCAATGATTCAATTGAATATGAAATGATTGATTATGAGAAGCTACATACTGCGTATTATGTTGCCTGTTTTTCTTCTAAAAATGATATAAGTATTGATCATTGGAGAAAGTACGGAAATATGGATAACGGCATTCTTTTTAGTATCAATCAGTTAGATTTTACAAAATCAGCTGTATTTTTAACTGAGCACAATCAGCGTATGGATGATTTCTTTTGGGAAATAATATCTGATAGAGAATCAGCTTTAAAATACAAAATACAGGAGCAACAGAATCAACATATTACTTATCCATTTTATATTGAAGACTATGGTTTTTATAAAGTGTTATATGATGACGATTTATCTCCGAAAATAAAAGGCAAAGGCAGAATTGTTACAAATTCTGCAACAATTCTTGGAACAACTATTGTCCCAAGTGTTGCTGGTATTGTGAAAAAAACAAAAGGTATTGATAACAAAACTGGCTTGGCAGCTGACTGGAAGGACGAATCAGAAATAAGGTTAAAGTTGTGTATTGTTCAGATGAAACCTGACAATGACGGCATATATAAAAACGATTCGTTTTGTCCTAAAGTGGCAGTTTCGCTTACTGATAACGCATTTTCAGATTTTGAAATTAGATTTTCTCCTAATTTTTCGGATGAACGTAAAAGGTGTTTTCTCGAGGAATTAAAAAAAATAAATCCTGATTCTACTATAAAAGTATTATAACTGGATTATAATATCATGTTTTATTGCATTAGCTCAGATGAGCTAATGCTTTTTTTATTATCATTATAGAATGGACATTCCCCTTGTCCATTCCTGTCCTATGGTTTTACGTTCGTTCTGAGTATACTTGAATTATGGAGAACGAGTACAGCAGCAGAAAAAAGCTGTACCGATTCCAAATATGATTCAAAGGAGGTCATCAGAATGAAGATGACAAAGAACGGTGTAGCTGTTATCGGTATCGACCACGGCTACGGAAACATCAAGACGGCGAACACCATAACTCCCACAGGAGTTACCGCCTACGATACTAAGCCTGCGTTTGAGGGAAATATTCTGATCTATGACAACACCTACTATAAAATAGGTGACGTTCATAAAACATATATCCCCGATAAATCCGAGGATACGGACAATTACATCTGTACTCTCTACGGCATAGCGAGAGAACTGAGCCGTGAGAACATCACAGAAGCAGATGTGCATATTGCCGCAGGACTTCCCCTTGCATGGGTGAGAGAACAGCGTGAGAGCTTTCGCAAGTATCTGCTGAAACATGAGTATGCGGAGTTCGAGTTCAAGGATAAGCACTACAAGGTGCATATCGTCGGCTGTTCGGTATATCCGCAGGGATACACAGCAGTCGTTGACCGCCTGCATGAAATGAACGGTGTCAACCTCATAGCAGACATCGGCAACGGCACAATGAATGTTATGTACCTTAACAACAAGAGGGCAAACGAGAGCAAGTGCTGGACGGAAAAGCTGGGCGTGAATACTTGTGTGACTATGGTGAAAAATGCTGTAATGGACAAGTATCATGTGGTGCTTGATGATGTTATCATCGAGGAGATTATCCGCAGAGGAACAGCGGATATAGCTCCGCACATTCTGGCGGTAGTTACAAAAACTATGGAGGACTACTGCAATATAATCTTTGATACTCTCCGCAAGTATGACTATGATCCCGACCTTATGAAGCTCTACGTTGTAGGCGGCGGTAGCGTTCTCGTCAAGAACTTTGCTGACTATAATAAGGACAGAGTTACGCTCATCACAGATGTGTGTGCAACAGCTAAGGGATATGAATTCCTTGCGTGGCAGAGCCTTAACAAGGAGTGATGCCTATGGGAAATATCAAGACAACCTGTCTGCGTTTCAACCTTGACAAGCCTTTACACAATAAGGCTTGGGAGATATTGCAGAGCGAGAAAAAATCTCACAGTAAACTCATTTCCGAGGCTCTTGTGGAGTACCGGGACAGGCACAGCAGACTTGCCGATGATCCGTATTTCGAGAGCCGTGAGCGTGAGGACAGGTTTGTGGAGCAGATAGTAGGAGCTGTAGAAAACGCTGTAAAGGCTGAATTACCGAGCTTTCTTGCAGCCTGCCTTGTGAATATTTCACAGCCGTACAACATCGCTCCTGTAACGCTGAAGCCAGCCGAAGAAGCAGTCACTGAGGCAAATTCCGAGGATATCGACTACGATTTCCTCAGTGGTGCATGATGTGATACTGCTTATGAAAAAGCAGTACACAAATCGAAAGCATTCGATACAGGATTTCTCCGCAAAGATGAATGGTATCATCTGCGGAGAAAAGCTGAGCTGACCATATACCAATAATGGTACAGCACAGCAATTCCGTCTGATGCCGGAAACAAAAAACGCACCTGCCAAACAGAAAAAAGATTTCTGCAAGACAGGTGCGGATGACAGGCAGGCAGGTAGTACCGTTGTATAGACAACAACGGTGCATACCTGCTCAGGACACATTCCCGAGACCCTTGAATTATCGCCGTGGTAAGCTACGGCGAAGAAAGGAGGCACAATGCCTGAGAGAAAAAGATACCGTCAGGTATGCCTGAGACTGACCGATGATGAATATGCACTCTTTGAGAAAAAGTGCAGTGACAGCGGATTGTCCAAAACGGACTTCTTTGTATCGGTGCTGAAAAACAGCACTGTGAAAGTGTACCGCATTGAGGAAGCCTTGCGTCCGATGATGAAGGAGCTTCGCTACATCGGTAGCAACATCAATCAGCTTGCATACTTCTCCAATATCGGGCAGGAACAGCCTGTTCGTGATAATATCGAGAGTATCCGCAAGAGCCATAACAGGCTCACGGCTGAAATCTCCGAATTTCTGAAAGCTCAGAGGTGTAACGCTGATGTTCGGTAACGTCAATGTTGACTACAAGCCTTGTAAGACAGTAACTCAGCTTCGCAGAGCCTGCAACTATATTCTTGGCAGAAATCCCGAACAGGTAAACAGCGGAGTTGTGAAAACACGTTCCGACCTTTATTATGCTTTTGATGATGACAGGGATAATTTTGCGGATGCTGTTTTGCTGACACGCAGATTGTGGAACAAGCCTTGCAATAAGAGCAGTAATCTTGCATATAAGATGTCGATTTCTTTTCATACTGATGAAAAACTTACCTATGAAGAAGCATTTCAGATCGCTAAGGAATTTGCTGATAATTATTTTCACAGCAAAGGCTTCGATGTGATGTTTGCTATTCATACAGACAAAGATCATGTACACGCACATTTTATCATCGGCAACTGTAACCGTGATACGGGGAAGGCTTTTCGCAGAAATGAAAAGGACTTGTATACAATGTCACAGTTTTTCGGAGAGCAATGCATAAAACGAGGTTTTACACGCTCAGTCCGTGAGGACTATTACAGCAAAAATCCCTGGCAGATAAAAGAGACTTTCAATGAAGCACAGATGCGGAAAAAGGGAAAGGAAACCTTTAAATCTGAGCTTCGTGAAGCTATTGACAAAGAGTGCAGGGATATACGCAACAAAACTTTTGAAGATGTGATAAAAGGCTTATGGGAGCATTATCATGTCGAGACACGAGTAAAGGGAAACACGGTATCATACCGCCATCCCGAACACAGAAATAAGGCAGGAGAGCTTGTTTCCGTCCGTGGCAGCAAGCTCGGAGATGCCTATACCAAAGGAGGTATTGAGAATGTCCTTGAAGAACTACGAACAGGAAAAGACAAAGGAAGAGATCGCACAGGAATACCTGATGGACCATAGTCAATAAAGTGGACAAGTAAAAGAAGCAAAATTCACAAAAAATTCACTTCAGCAAGGTCTGGGGAAAGACCATTATTGTGAGAATGAGGTCTGAAAGAATTATAGAAA
>Ga0255346_1001977_pt1 | contig 27136 bp, 22 predicted proteins | sample wastewater_treat_FD_194410 | JGI IMG/M metagenome (GOLD analysis project Ga0255346, IMG submission 194410) | Wastewater microbial communities from Lulu Island WWTP, Vancouver, Canada - plant22 | ecosystem: Engineered > WWTP > Wastewater > Unclassified | place: Canada: Vancouver, British Columbia...
CTGAACGCTTGCAACTGAGCGAAAGCGCGCGCTTTAGCATGGATGATGAAATCGCGATGCTGCGCAAGATGATTCGCAATTTCACCCGCGCGGCGGGCACCAGTGGCGAAGAAGACTACCCGGATAACCTTGCCAAATCGCTGGACCTTTTGGGTTTGACCTGTTCGCGACTGGCGAGCGTATTGCGCGTGAATATGATGCTGGCAGGTTCACACGAGGACGAGCTGCGCAAGCAAATTGAAGACAGTCTGGCGGAGTTTTTGGCGGAAGTCAAAACGCCAGGCAAGCGCAAAAACCGCCCGCGACATAAGGTGAAAGATGCTTAAAGCCGCTTCGTTAGGGCATATGGCGCTTATGGGCTTTGCCCTGCCCGACCTGCGCACCAGGCGCATGCGATTGAGCGCGGAACAAGCGCGCGCTACGCGCGCGTGCGAGGAAGAGTCGCTTTTTATCCAAAGGCTGCGCGAGATTTCTATCTTCTCGCGGTATATGGGCAAAACGGTTTTGCGCGCTTATCAGCTTGAGGTGGCTGAGGCGATTATCGATTCCATTGTGCACCAAAGGGGGCATTCGATTGTGGTCATGTTCCCGCGCCAAAGTGGCAAAAACCACGTGCAGGCGCAGATTGAGGTCTATCTGATGGCGCTGTTCGCGCAACGAGGCGCGGAGATGATCAAGTTCTCGCCAACCTACGCGCCCCAGTGCCAAAACGCGATGCGCCGACTCGAAGCCGCGTTGGAGGCGAACAGCTTTACCAAGGGACGCTGGCGCAAAAGCAGCGGCAATCATTACCGCTTGCACAACGCGCATCTCACTTTTCTGTCAGCGGCACCGGGCTCAAACATCGTGGGCGCGACAGCCTCAACGATGCTGGCGCTGGACGAAGCGCAGGATATTGAGATCGAGAAATACGACAAGCAAATCGCGCCGATGGCGGCTTCTACCAACGCCACGCGCGTTTTTTGGGGCACCGCCTGGAGCGGGCAAACGCTTTTGGCGCGCGAGCTGCGCCAGGCCCAGGAAGCTGAAGCGCGGGATGGCATGCGGCGCGTGTTTCGCCTGAGCGCGGAAGAAGTGCGCCAGGAAGTGCCCGCTTATGGCGCTTTTGTGGACGAGCAGGTGCGCCGTCTGGGCAGAATGCACCCGATGGTGCGCAGTCAGTTCTTTAGCGAGGAAATCGACTTCGCGGGGGGCTTGTTCCCCGCTTCGCGATTGGGCTTGATGCGTGGCACGCACGAGGCTCTGGAAACGCCCTTGGAAGGCAAGCAATACGCCTTGCTGATTGACCTGGCGGGCGAAGATGAAGCCGCGCGCTCGGGCGCTTTTGCGCCAGACAGCGCTTTGCAAAACGCCAACCGGGACGCCACCGCGATTACCGTGGTGGAGCTGGATTTGAGCAAGATAGATGACACGCTTCTAAGCAAACCCTGTTACAAGGTCGTGCGTCGTTATCACTGGCTGGGCGAAAAGCACAGCACGCTCTACGCGCGCATTTTGAATCTGGCGGAGCATTGGAACGCTTCGCGATTGGTGGTGGATGCCAGTGGTGTGGGCGCTGGGGTCAGTTCTTTCTTGCGCGAGAAATTAGGGGATTGCGTTACCGCGTTGACCTTTAATCGTCAAATCAAGTCGAAATTAGCGTGGGGCTTTTTATCGGTGATTGACACGGGACGCTTTCAGGATTTCAAGCCCAAACTGCGCGCGGAACGGGATGATGGCGTGCTCAATCCTTTGGCGATGGCGATGCAAGACGAGCAGGACAGCTTGCAAGCCTTGTTTTACAAGCAACTTTCGGCGGTGAGTTATGAGGTGAGTGTGGGTCCTGAGCGCGCCATCCGCTGGGGCGTCACCGATGGCACCCGCGATGCCGAAGGGACTTTGATACATGATGATTTGGTGCTGTCCGCGGCGATGGTCGCCGTTTTGGACGAGCAAGAGTGGCATTTGGGCTATGAGCCACTCCTGATTCAAGCGGTGGATCCGCTTTTAGTCATAGATGGAGCTTATTGATGAGTTATTTCGCGCATAATGGGAATTTCCCCTTTGGAATCGATCTCTCGCGCTACAACGCCACAGCGGATTTGAAACGCTGGCCGAATTTTGACCTGGTGGCAAAGCATGTGCCCAAAGTTGAGTTCGTGGCAATACGCGCGGGGGTGAGCTGGGGCTATCGCGACCCGATGTTCAAGCGCTTTTATGAGGAAAGCACGCGCATCGGCGCCTGTGTTCTGCCCTATCATGTGCTTTATCCTGGCGAGCCAGCCCTGAAGCAGATGAATCACTTTTTGCGAATTTTGGAAGGTATTGACCTGGAAACGGTGCGCCTGGTACTGGATGTGGAGTTGGTGCATGAGCAATCGCGCTCGATGATTACCAACACTTTGTTGAGCTGTTTGGATGTGTTGAAACTTGAAACAGGGCGCTATCCGATTGTTTATTCGCGGGCGTTGTGGATCAACGAGCATGTGCATATCAAGGATTTGCCCGAACTGGATTGGTGGCTGGCGCAGTATTACGCGCGCCGACCCTGGCCCGCCTACACGCCGGAATTTCCTTGCCCGCCCTTGATGCCCAAAGGCGTTGACACCTGGCTGATTCATCAGACAGCGGAACGCGCGCCGGCGATTGGTGGCGTGGGGAATTTTATGGATTACAACCGCTGGAACGGCACGAGCGAGTCGCTTTTGGCGTATTTTGGGCGGGTTGAGCCGGCCAAGCCAGCCATTTGCCCTGTGGATGGCTTGGCGTGCCCACGCCTGCATGCTTTGCCGGCGACAAGCATTGCCCTGCCCCTGGAAGCTGACGTGGAGGTGCTCCAATGACCTCCCTATTGGAGCGCGTCCGGAGGCGATTGCCTTGGCTTAGCGGAAATACTAGCGATAACTTGGTGAACGCCGAGACGAACACAACGGAAACAGAACTTGCCGAAAGGACGCAGCTGGCACTTGCTGAGAATGAAAACACGCTTATGCTTGGCGCGCGGCGTTTTGGCGATACGGAGCATGACCGCCAGCCTTATGAGCGCCAGGAGCTGATGGAGAATTGCCTGGAAGCCTGGCGTTTCAACCCCCTGGCAAGGCGCATTATCGAGCTGACCACGCAATATGTCATTGGGGGCGGTATGACGCTGAGCGCGGACAACGCGACTGCTGAGGCTTTTTTGCAAAGCTTTTGGCGTCATCCGCTCAATAAAATGGACCTGAAACTGCCTGAACTCAGCGATGAATTAGCGCGCACGGGCAATTTGTTTTTGATGCTTTCCGGTGACCTTAGTGGGATGAGTTTCGCGCGCGTTGTGCCCAGCACGGACGTGCTGAGCATTCATTCCCGGGCGAATGATGTGGAGCAGGAACTAAGTTATACCTTGCGCGGCGCGCGTGGCGAGGAGGACTATGTGGTGCCCGCCTGGCGCGCGGACCGCCCTGCCACGCAACAAAACACGGTGTGTATCTTGCATTACGCGGTGAACCGACCTGCTGGCGCGCAGTGGGGCGAGCCGGATTTGGCGCCGGTGTTACGCTGGTTAGCGCGTTATTCGGCATGGCTTGAAGACCGCGTGCGCCTCAATCACTTTCGCAACGCTTTTGTCTATGTCGTCAAGGCGCGTTTTGCCAATGAAAACGCCAGGCGTTTGCGCCAAATGCAACTCACAGCCCAACCGCCCAACGCCGGGTCGATTCTGGTCTGTGACGAAAACGAAGACTGGTCGGTGCTTTCGCCCAAGCTTGAAGCCCTGGACGCGTCCACAGATGGTTTGGCGATTAAGAAGATGATCGCGGCAGGTGTGGGTATCCCCTTGCACTTTTTAGCGGAGCCGGAATCATCCACCAAGACGACCGCTGAATCTGCCGGTCATCCGACCTATCGCCGTTTTGAAGAGCGCCAACGCGTTCTGTGCTGGATTTTGGAAGATCTTTTAGGCGTGGTGCTGAAAAGAAAAGCCGTCTTTGACAACGGTATCATTCCCAACGCGAAAATCATCGTGCGTGGAGGGGATGTCCAATCGCGTGACAACCTTGAGCTGGCACGCGCGGGGCAGGGCATGACGGACATGGCACTGCGCATGGTCGATAAAGGCATGATTGACGCGCCCGAAGCTTTGCGCCTGATTTATCGTTTCATCGCTGAAAAAGCACCTGAAACGAATCCATGATTGTGAAAAACAAAATCAGGACTTGTCGTGTGGGGCGCTTGTCCCGGTTTTGAAATTGTTTTGAAAGGAGTCTTATGACACAACACAGGCATCGCCTGGCATTGGAAGTCAATCCGATTAGCCCCGACAGCTTCGAGATTTTAGCGATCACAGCGGGGTCGGCTAACGGATGGGAGTTTTCCGCGGAGGTTTTACGCGAGTCTCTAAGTTTGTGGGATGGCGTGAATTGCTTTGTGGATCACGATTTGGCGGCGCGTTCGGTGCGCGATATCGCCGGCGTTTTGCGCAAACCCAGTTGGGATGAAAATACGCAGGGCGTTCGGGCGGAGTTGCAGGCTTTTGGTCCCTCCGCGCACGTTTTGAGCGATGTCGGACGCCAAATTCTGGAAATCAGCGATGAACCCGCGGTGAAGGTGGGTTTCTCCGCGGATGTGCTTTTTAAGGGCACGAACGGGAAGGTCGAGAAAATTCTGCGTATTTTCTCGGTCGATTTGGTCTATAACCCAGCGCGGGGTGGTATGTTTTTGCGCGCGCTGAACCAATTGGGGATAAAACCCATTATCAATGGAGGACATAAGATGAATCAAAATCAAGCATTAGAGACTCTCGAACTGCAAAGTGAGACGGAGTCTGCGGAGGATCTGAGCCTGGATTTACAGAGCCAGCTTTCGGAAATTCGTACTATGAGACGTGAGATGAGCGCTTTTCTCTTGGAAAGCTCCCTAACGAACACACATTTGCCACCGAGCATGCAAAACCATATCCGGGAACGTTTTCAGGGCAGAACTTTCGCGCCGGCTGAGTTGCAGAGCGCGATACGCGAGCATCATAAGCTCCTGAGCGAATTGGATGCCGGGCGTTCAGTGAAGGGACATGCCCGCGTGGAAGGCGTGGTGGAGCCCGCTGAACGTTTGCAGGCAGCCACGGATGACCTCTTTGGCGCGCCACGTGATAAGGCGCTGGAAAGCGCGCGTGTGCCCAGATTGAGTGGCATCCGTGAACTTTACCTGAGCTTAACCGGTGATCATGATTTGCATGGGGGGTATTATCCAAGCCGCGCGCAATTAGCCACAAGCGCCGACTTTAGCGGTTTGGTGAAGAACAGCCTCAACAAATTGGTCGCCAATACCTGGGAGGAACTGGGCAGAGCGGGCTATGACTGGTGGAAGCAGATTACCGTGCAGGAGCATTTCAACAGTTTGCATGAAATCACTGGTACGCTCATTGGTACGGTTGGTGACTTGCCTCTCATCGCGGAAGGTGGGAACTACCCGGAACTGATGGTGGGTGATTCGCCCGAAACAGCGAATTTTATGAAATACGGGGGTTATATCCCCTTGACTTTGGAGCTGATTGACCGCGATGAAACCCGCAAGTTGCGGGCTTACGCGCGCGAGCTGGCAGCAGCTGGCTTACGAAAGATTTCGCGCCTGGTTGCAAAAATCTTTACCGAAAACGGTGGTCTTGGACCCTATATGGGGGATAGCAAGACCCTGTTCGGCGTTGGAGATCCAAGTACTGGCGGACATACGAACCTGGGCACGCTCGCGCTGAGCGCGGCTAACTGGGATAGCGCCTGCAGTGCTGTGTATCGCCAGCCCATATTGGTTAAAAACGAGGACGGTTTTTATGGTACTGGGCCTCAAATGGCAGTGAATCCAAAGTTTTTGTTGGTTCCACGGGCTTTGCAAAAAACCGCGCTTGAGATTTGCAGTGGCTCTTTTGTGCGTGAGGCAGAGCATATGTATGACAACGTCCTCAAAGGCAGCGCGGTGCCGATTGTGGTGCCAGAGTGGACTGACCCCAATGACTGGGCAGCGGCATGTGACCCGCGCGTAGCTCCGGCAATTTTTGTGGGCGAGCGCTTTGGTCTCGCGCCCGAGATTTTTATCGCTGGCGATGAGCTTTCGCCCTCTGTGTTTAGCAATGACGAGCATCGTCTCAAGGTGCGTCACTATCTGGCGGTTTGGGTGAATGATTACCGACCGCTTTACAAGTCCAATGTGGCATAAAGAGCCAGTGAACTGACCTGTTTAGGATAATAAAGCATTTTGAAAAGGAGAAAAATGACAGATAAATGGAAGCTTTTGTTTAGCTCACGCAAGTTTTGGGCAACCGTGGTGGGTTTGGTGTTTTTGGTGCTTAAGACCTGGGCGCCGGATTTTCCGCTCGACGCGGATCAAATCGCGGGTGTTCTGGCGATTTTGGTCAGCTATATTTTGGGCACAGCGCTTGAGGATGGCTTGCGCGGCTTGAAGTAAGGCAATAGCCTGGGGCGGTCGGGGGCTTATGGAGGTTCCCGACCGCCCTCATTTTGTGTCTGGGAAAATTGATTGATGCTGATGCGAGGAAAGATGGATGATAAAAAACTAAAGAAGCTGGTGCAAAGCCTTGCCGGGGATGGCGCTTTGGCATGGGCTTGGAAAAAAGATGAGAGCCTGGTGGTGATTAACGGTAGTGGTGAAAAATGCCATTTTAGTTCGCAAGAATGTTATGAAGCCATGCGAAAACTGACGAACAAGCCCCAAAAAGGAGGTAAAGCCCATGACAAAATTGGATGAGCTATGCGGGCGACTTTCAAAACAGTACCTTGAACCAAGCGCTGCTGCTTTACCGCAAGAAACGATTGTTGAGTCAATTCGTTTGAGCCTTGAAAGGATCAATGTCTGGTTTTCAGAGCGCTTTGAAATTCAGGGCTTGGATGGATCCACAATAGATACGCTTCCTGAGGATTTTGTGCCCTGTCTTTTAACTGGCGCTGGCGCGAATCTGACGCGTTTCATGCTTCAAGCCCATTTGAGCAGTTATACCAATATGGGAGGTGAGCCGGAACTCATGCGGTACCTTTCAGCCTATCTGGAAGAACGTTTTGTGTGGATGCTGGAGGGTTTGCGACTGGACAGCCTGCAAAAAAGCGTTGATATCCCTTTCGCGCCCTGGAAATGGGAAGAGAAGCTGACATGGCGAACTTAGCGGGTTTAGCTATTGGCTCCGGGAAACAGCCTGAAACAATCACCTGGTTGGTTTTGGATGGGGGTGTGATTCTGCCGGGTTTTGTTTCAGCTGAATATCAAATGCAAAACGCCAAGGATGGGCTTTGCGCCGAGGAAATTCATCTGCAATTGCGGGGCAGTGACGAAGAGCTCAACACTTTCGTGGGGCAGGTCGCGCATGTCTTGCGTGGCGCCATGCGAGAGGGCATCTCAGAAAGAGCCTATTTGCGTTTGGTTAGCAGCGCTTTGAAAGCTGAGGTTTTCGCGCGGATTTTGAAAGCGCGTTTTGAGCTAAACTCTCATCATCTAAGCTCAAAAAGCATGGGCTCGTTTACACTGCTGATTAATATCGTTCGGGAAAGCCCTTTTGTTGGCGCGGAAAGACGCTTGGAGATTTACAACTCTGGTGGCACTGGGAATGCTCAGGGATTGAGACTTTACAATCATGACGACGCTCATATTGGGCACGATAATTGGTTTAGCGTGTCGAGCGCCGGGCTGAATTTGAGACAGAATTGCCCCATGCGGCTTGAGTTGAGCGTGCCTGAGGATGGCGTGAGCATAGGGGATGTACACCTGGGCAGTTTGATGATGCATGAGCCAATGGCTGTGCCGGCAATGAACCTGGAGGCTGAAAATGGCAGCGGTGGCACAACGATGCTTGACTCGCGGGCTTCAAACGGGCGCTTTCAGCGCTATAACTGGAGTGGCACAGGTTGGGCGAATTTGGGCACTTGGGCATTGTCATCAATGATGGTGAGTAGCTTGGCAGCCCATAGGGTGAAACCGATTTTGCGCTTGCATAACCCGGTCAGCCAAAATGGGGTCAAATTGCGTTTTCTCTTGCGTCAACAGGAAAAGACCGTATTTGAAAGCCCGGTCTGTTACCTTGAACCGGCTAAGAGCGCGTAAGTTTTTTCTTCTTTTGGCTTAGGCGCGTCAGGTTTGCCAATGCTCAATTATTCAGCCGGCTTGACTTTGCTTCTTCAAGGTATGCAAACAGCAGGCAGTATGAGCCTGGATGTGGATGATATATTGCTCTTGCCCCAAAAAGGCTATCGCGCTTTCCAATCCCTGAATGGCTTGGTGGCGAAATCGAGCCTGATTGATGACGCCTGGCGGAAACTGAGCTGGAGCAGATATAACGGGGAAGAGCTAAAGACCCACCTCAGTTTAGGCGGATGGCTGGTTTTGATGCCGGGCGTTGAACAGCGCTTTTATGTGTTCATGAGCGATTTGAACCAAATGAGCCCGATAGATTTATCGCTTAGGGTTAAAGCCTGGTATCGACCTGTTGTGGTGATGCCATGAGCTACACCGCGCGTGTTTTGAGCATGGGTGGTGATGCTATGCATGAGCCATGGGGACAGTTGGACGTTGAAGAGATGAGCTGGACGGCGATGGGTGGCTGTGAGAAAGCAAATTTGCGGCTTGCTGATCCCGCCTTTGGTGTGGAAGCCTGGCAGAGCTACCTGGGAAATCCCATCCATATCTTTGATGAGTGGGGAGAACTGCAATGGTGGGGTTGGTTGGCTGTCGCTGAACAGTCTCTGCCAGGAATGCGATTGTTATGTGATTTGGAAAAGATGGCGAATCGTGTCGCGGTCGTTTACCGATCTTTGGAACCGGGAGAGGCTTTTGGCGAAACGCGGCAGACAGCCTGGGCGGATGATGCCGAGAGTCAAGCCTTATATGGTGTCAAAGAAAGCCTGGTGATGGCTGGGACGATGTCGGCACACGAGGCTGAGCACTGGCGTGATCTTGAGTTAAGTCGCTGGCGATTGCCCGTTTTGCGGGTAATTCCAGAAAAAGCTGATGAGCCTGCTATGCGCTTGATTGCCAAAGGCTGGCATGAGCGCCTTAATTGGCGGGTTTGGCAATGCGAAAATGGCGTGATTGGTAACGCCGTTTCGCAAAGTGGGACGCATATTTTGGGGTCTGACGCGCATAACGCTCAAATCGCGCAATCTTTTAAGGTCAAGAGAGGCGGGCAACTTAGCGCGATCGCGTTAAGACTGCGCAAACATGGCACGCCAACGGATAAACTGCGCGTAGATATACGCGCGGATCAAAATGGTTCGCCAGGATTAGTCAATCTAAGCTCTTGTTTAGTCGATATTGCCTCGTTAAGCGCGGACTCTTATGCCTGGTCAACGGGTGTTTTTCAGGCCCCGATAAACTTATTGGCTGGAGCGGTTTATTGGTTTGTGATTAGCCGAACAGGCGCGCTGGATGGCAATGCTTACGCGGTTTTGGCACTTGATGAAAACCTGAACTATCCAGACGGACAGATGAAGCTTTACCAGTCATCCGATCAAAGCTGGGTCGCGCGATCGCCTGCCGCGGACGCTTTGTTCAAGATCACGCTTTTGACCCGCGTTGAAGATGAATTAAACGCCATGCTTAGCCTAAGTGATGGGATTATCCAGGGCTCTACGATTGAGACATCCATCGCTTTGCGCCTGCCCTTGACCGCGGTGAGGGGCAAAAAGCTCTTAGATGCTCTGCGCGACTTATTGGAGATGGGCACGCTTGACCGCAAGAAATTGCTGATGGAGATAAACCCGTCCCGCGTTTTGAGGATTTATGCTGAGCCAGATGCTGGGTCTCACACTTTCACGCTGACCGAAGTGGGCGTTTTGCTTGATGTGATGGGTGGGGAACTTCGTTCTGTAAAGGATCTTGTGGGCAAGCGAGTGCTCACCCAGTGGGGACAAAGCTTTTTAGTCAGTGAAGTATCCTTAAACGCGCGTAACGGTCAATTCCGTTTGAAGACTTTCTAAACAGGGATGATGGCTTTGATATAATAAAGCCATCATCCAATTGGAGGTCATCATGATTCGGGCTACGTATACATTTCCAGAAGGCTTTTTATGGGGTTGCGCGACCTCGTCGCACCAGGTTGAGGGCAATAACATCAACAACGATTGGTGGGCATGGGAGCAGGAAGAAGGGCGCATCTTAAACGGCGATCGCAGTGGTAAGGCTTGTGACTGGTGGGCTGGCAGGTGGCGCGAAGACTTTGACCGTGCGAAAGCCGGCTATCAGAATGCTCAGCGCATCTCGGTGGAATGGTCGCGCGTGCAACCTGAACGCGATCGCTGGGACGAAAGCGCGCTGGATCGTTATCGCCAAATGTTGATGGGGCTGAAAGAGCGTGGCATGGTGCCTATGGTGACTTTGCATCATTTCACCAACCCCTTGTGGCTGGCTGAGTTGGGTGGCTGGGAAAACGACGAAGTGGTGGAGCTCTTTGGCGAATATACCCGCAAGACGGTTGACGCGCTAAAGGCGCATTGTGACTTTTGGGTGACGATTAATGAGCCAAATGTGTATATGGCGGGGGGCTATCTGGGCGGTGGCTTTGTGCCTGGCAAGAATGATGTTAAATTAGCAATAAAGGTCTTAACGAATATGGTTAAGGCGCATGCCAGAGCTTATGAAATCATTCATGAACTGCAATCTGAGGCACGCGTGGGTATCGCGCACCATTGGCGCGGCTTCATGCCTGCCAAAAAGGGCTTTTTGACCAGGCGGGTGGCTGATTTGTATAACACTGCTTTTGATAATGCTTTCGCTGAAGCTTTGCGTTCGGGCAAGTTTGACGCGAAGATCTATAAGGAAAACATTCCCCAGGCTAAAGACACACAGGACTTTTTTGGTATCAATTACTATGGACGCCAGGAAGTCAGGTTCGATTTGTTCAAGCCATCCAGTATGTACAGCGAATACGGTTATCCCAAAGACTTTGAGCTTTCTGATTCGGGATTTGTGGCGAATGACCCAGAGGGGTTCAGGGCGTGTATCCGTTGGGCGAACAGTTTTGGTTTGCCGATTTACATCACCGAAAACGGCACAGAAGACAGCAAAGACGTATTCAGAAGAAAATTTTTGGTTGACCACGTCATAGCGATGTGGCGTGAGATCAATCACAACATACCCGTCAAAGGCTATTTTCACTGGAGCTTGGTTGACAATTTCGAGTGGAATTTAGGCTGGGAGCGGCGTTTTGGGTTTTGGCAACTGGACGTAAACACCCAACAGCGCACGCAAAGGGACAGCGGAAAGCTTTACGCGGAAATTTGCCGAACAAATAGTCTGAGTTGGGATGCTATCGAAAAACACGCGCCCGAACTCTATGAACACGTGTTTGGTACGCCGGAATTGAAAGGCTAAACGAATACTTAGATATCTGTGTTAAGGTCTGAGCTTGTAAAAATAGAGATCAGGGCCTGTAAAGAGCGTTTCAATATCTTGTTTTAATAACCTGCCTTTGATCCAGTAATTGAAAAGACGAATTTGGTCTTTCAACTTGTAAGGGCAGGGCTCAGCTTTTAGAGTGTGCATAAGTTCGCCATGTTGACGAATCTTCGCATAAAAACGGTTTTCTTCGTGATCATCGCCAAGTTCCTGGAAACGCTCATAGTAAAAAGAACTCAAAACCGCATAGTCACGTTGTAATCTAAATTCAGGCGTTTTTCTGGTGATTTCTGGAAAGTAACTTGGCGCGTAAGGCGTATAACCGTCATAATAGGTCTCGCTTTCCGTGATTCCCATTCTTTCAAGATAGTATAGCCCCTTAATGCGAGTGTCCTGGAGCTTGAGCCAATACGATTGACTAAGACCTGCTATAGCGAACAGTGTCAAAGTGATGGCTGCGAGCGTTTTAGCTAAAACCGAGAAAGTTTTATTCTGGCTCAGATGAAGCAAAAAGTTGATCCCGTAAGAGGCGCAAAAGAGAAGACCGATATAAACTGGAAGCGCCCAACGTTCATGATGGGGTCCGACGACTGCAATCGCCAGTAAAAAGACAATACTAAACAAGAGAAAAAGCGCATTTCTTGCTTTGTCACGAATAATGGCAATCAGTCCTAAAACTGAGAACGCGCTAACAAGCCAAGCAGATTCAATAAAGAAGTAGCTTAGAAAAGTGAAGACCCGCATGGGATAGCTGAGTCCATCTCGACCAAGATGACCGCCTGTGCCTTCAAAAATAAGCGCGGCAATGACATCTTTGTAGCGAATGAACAAAAACGGCGCGACTAAGAATAAGGCTCCAACGAAAATGAAAAATGACAAAAAACCTTTGCGGATAAAGCCTTTTGTGTCAAATTTTCCTTCAGCTTTGCTTTTATCTAAAAAGCGTAAAAGTATGCTACCTGCGACCATAACAAGACTAATTATGCCGGGATATTTATCCGCAGTGCTCACAGCACAAAAGAAAATAGCCAGCCAAAGTGTCCATTCTTTGGCTCCTCTGGCATATTTTATTGAAAACAACATAGCTAACATGACCCACAGGGTTAGAAGGATGTCGGGTGTGGCATAATGCGAATGCCGCACAAAGGATGGGAAAAAGCAGAAGAGTATCGCGGAAAGCCAGGCCATTGATGGTTTGATTTCTTTGCCGATGAAAAAGGCAACAATGGGAACAAAAGAGCCTAATAGAGCCACGAGCACACGAGAGACAATGTAAAAGTGATACTTTTTGGGGTAAAAAACATCCCAAACGCTTGATTTAAAGACAATTTTGCTATAAACCCGCATGGCCGCGCCCGAAAGAACAGCTTGTACCTGAGCCGGACGATTAAAGGAGATCATCTCGAATTTTGATTGAGGTGAGAAATATAAGCCAGAATGGACAACATTTTCTTCATCAGGATGAACCAATAAAGGGTAACCATATTGAATTCCGATAAGCCTTATTGATAACGAAACAAGAAAGATGAGAATTAAGAAAAAAACCATATTTTTCTTGCTGTTCTGAATATTTCCTTTTTGCTTCATGAGCAATGGCTCCTTTATTTAGGATTAAGCCATATCAGTATAACACTAAAAAGGCAGATTGTTTCTTAACAGGCATATTACTTGCAACTATAGTGTTAGGTTTATACCGAAGGAGTCGATTATGGCAAGTATCATCGGAAAATTCTTCTTACAGTTTACCGAGCCCCTGGCAATAGTGGGTTTGTTTTTGTTTATCAGTATTCTGGTTGTGCGTTCGAAAGAAAAAAGCGCGCATTTTTTTTTGGTTGTCGCTTTGCTTTTAGTTGCCATCCTGGGCAATAGTTTCTTTTCAATTTGGCTCGCCCGCTCCATGGAATGGCGCCACATGCCTGTGGATGTGACTACAGCCAAAGCTGACGCGATCGTGGTGCTTGTTGATGGCGTTTACCCCGCGGAAAGCCCACGCCTGCGCGTTGAACTTGGCGAAGAAGCTGACCGTTTGCTCTACGCCACAGCTTTGCTCCAACGTGGCGCGGCTCAGGGAATCCTTCTCGTAGGCGAGACCGCTGAAACGGATGCGGCAAAACAGTTGCTGCTTGAGTTGGGCGTACCAGAAATTGCCATTTTCGTAAATCAGACGAACGGCAATATCGTTGATATTGTCAGCAGCAGCGTGGTCGCTTTGCGGGTGGCGGGTGCCCAGAGTGTTTTATTAGTCACTTCAGCATTGGAAATGGACCGCATGCGCTTTGCTTTTGAGCAAAGTGGGCTCGAAATCATTCCTGCGCCTTGTGACTACGATATCACAAAAGCTCATTGGAACAGTTCCATGGCAATGACCTTGCCCAATGTGATAACCCATTTGATGCCAACCAGCGAGCATTTCGCGCGTTCTGTGGCAACTTTGCGCGAGTATTTCTCGCTCGCATTCTATAGGATTCGCGTCCTCCTCTAATATGTTTGTACCGCTGACCCTCTATCAGCGACAAAACTTCCGCATAAAGTCCGCCAGCCTAATGGGTTGGCAGACTTTAGTTTAAGGTCCAGATAAAGAAAATCACCCAAAAGAAGAGATAAAATCACTGGGAACAAGAATAGAAGAAAAAACGTCTTATGACTGAAAGACCTTTGAACAGAAAAGGAGAAAGAAATGAAAAAGTTTAGAATGATCATAACGATAACTTTGTTGCTTAGCATGGTGCTGAGCGCGTGCCAGGCAGTCGTTCCCGAACCTGAGAAGGATATTTACCCAGTTGAGGATAATACCGTGCAAGAAGACTCCCAAAAAGAACCTGAGCACACTTACCCTGTAGCAGAAACGGAAGATACTGATGGCGCTTTTGGAAATTTAGCTTATATCAGCGATCCCAAAGTTGGCGCTGAGGAACTTCAAAAACTGGCGCACGCGAGCAATCAATTTGCCATTGACCTTTATCAGCAGCTTGTGGATAAAGAAGGCAATCTGATTTACTCACCTTTCAGCATCTACCAGGCATTGCTCATGACCTATGCCGGCGCGGAAGGTGAAACCGCCCAAGAGATGATGGAGGTTCTGGGCATCAAAGATGGCAATGAAATTCATAACGTGATGAACGCTCTCAACCTGAACCTGCAATCAGAACCCGCTTATGGTGCCAAGGACATACAGCCCTTGATTTTCAACATTGCCAATGCTTTGTGGGCGCAAAAAGACTTTCATTTTGAACAGGCCTTTTTGGATAAACTTTCTGCCAATTATGTGGCTGGCTTGCGGCTGGTAGACTTCAAGAACCCAGATGAAGCACGCCAATTGATTAATCATTGGGTGGAAATGCAAACCAATGAGAAAATTAAAGAGCTTGTTCCTGCGGGAATGCTGAACGAAATGACCCGACTGGTACTCACCAACGCGGTCTATTTCAAGGGCGCCTGGACAAACCGCTTTGACTCTGCTCGAAATACGCAAGAGGAATTCACCAGTCTCGATGGCGCCAAAAGCCAGGTTGAGATGATGAATAACAGCTTCACAGGCGCTGGTTTTGTTGAAAAAGACTATAGCGTTGTGCGCTTACCCTATGAGGGAGGCAACTTCGCCATGATGGCGCTACTGCCCGAAGACTTTGCCGGTTTTCAAGCGTCTTTAGACGCAGACTTGTTGAATGAGACTTTGGAAAAGCTCTCGGAAAGCGGTGCCATGATTCATCTTACCATGCCCAAATTCAGCTTTGAAAGCAGCATTGATTTGAGGGAAATGCTGCCCGCTATGGGAATGTCCGATGCGTTTGATATTGATGTCGCTGATTTTTCAGGCATGACCGGCGGGAAAGACTTGTATATTTCGGATGTGGTGCATCAGGCTTTTATTGACGTCAACGAAGATGGCACCGAAGCTGCCGCGGCAACTATGGTTAGTATGGCGCCAACAAGTATGCCTGGTGAAGCAATCACTTTGCGATTTGACCGTCCTTTTATTTATCTCATCTACAACACCCAAACCAATACCGTGCTCTTTATGGGACACGTCGTCGCACCTTAATAAATGACTTTAGTTAGAGACAGCGCTTCCTAATAAAGAGAAGCGCTGTCAAATCTTTGAACACAAGTCGTCTGAACTTATAGCCAAAAAGGAGAAGATATGAAAACAACACGAACAATATGGACGACAATTATGATTTCAATCCTTTTGTTAACATCATGCGTCCCCCTGACAAAATTATCAGGCCCCAAACGCGTAACAGGCAATCTGGCTTACATCGATAATCCCCATGCCACACCAGAAGAATTTGCCCAAATAGTTAGTGCCAACAATCAATTCGCCTTTTCGCTTTACCAGCAGCTTAGCAAGGCTGAAAATAACCTTGTTTTCTCACCGTATAGCATCCATCAGGCGCTGACCATGACTTATGCCGGCGCGCGGAGCGAGACCGAAGCGCAAATGTCCGATGTCTTGGGACTTCAGGAGCTTGAAGACCCGCATCGATTAATCAACGCGCTTAATCGCAAACTTATCGATATACCAGAGCATCTAAAAGAATATCATCAAGCTGTTGAAATAAACCTTGCCAACGCCTTATGGTTGCAAAATGATTTTAGGTTAAAGCAGGAATTCATTGACTTGTTGTCATCAAATTATGATGCGGGGCTTTATCTGCTTGATTTTTCAAAATCAGAAAAAGCCGTTAGCATCATTAATAACTGGGTTTCGACCCAAACCAACAACAAAATAAAAGATTTACTAAGCCCCAGCAACGTTAACGGAACGACGCGTTTGGTTTTAACCAACGCTATCTATTTTAATGGTGCCTGGTTGGATAAGTTTAGACCAGAATTTACCGGGAGCGCGCCGTTTTTTAGTCTTGATGGCACGCATGATGATGTGGATATGATGTCAGGCACATTTTTCGCCAAAGCCCTGGTGAATGATGAACTTTCCGCTGTAGTCTTGCCCTATGATGGGAGAACTTATGCCATGGTCTTGCTTATGCCCAAAGACTTCAGCGCGTATCAGCAGGGGTTCAATGCCGATAGTTTCGAAAAACTACTCGCGGATTTACAGGAAACCTACCCGCAAGTGAACTTAGAAATGCCCAAATTCAAAATTGAAACACGGGAAAGTCTGGCTGAACAATTAGAAGCTCTGGGTATGCCGAGTGCTTTTGATTTTAGAGCAGATTTTTCCGGGATGACAGGCAGCGGAGATTTAATTATTGACGATGTCATTCATCAGGCGATGATTGATGTCACTGAAAACGGAACTGAAGCTGCCGCCGCTACCGCTGTGGTTATGGTGGAATCAGCCCTTCCTTCCGCAGATTATAAGTTGGATATTACTTTTAACCGACCCTTTATCTACGCAATCTACAATACCGAAACAAACGCCATCGTCTTCATGGGGCATTTTGTGGCGCCCTAAAACTTGTTCGTTCTTGATCAAGCTCAATTTCACATCCAACAGAAAGCCCTCAGCACACACATGCTGAGGGCTTTCTGTAAAATAAAAAAAGATTTTGTAAATGATAATGTGAGAATACGATGCAGCTACCTTCGTAAATAATTTCGTAAGCTCTCAGTCTCACTTCTTATGCTATCGATATTTCTTCTGATGCCACGGAGTTCACTGATCTGATCCATCATTAAGCTTTGCCTACTAAATTCAAGAAGGTTAGAAGTCATCAGTAACTGATTCGTTTCTTGTTGTTGATATATTTGCTGTTCTGCCATGCGCTCTAACCGTTGGTTGCTTTCATACATTCTGTTTTGGTGTTTAGCGTTGTCAAATAAAACAACAGCCTCTTTTATTGAATCAGCTTTTCTGTTTATGAAGGCATTAATAAAAAAAACAACAGCTTCGATACTGTAATAGTCTGGAGGAAACCAACCTTGACCTCTGTCCACGACTAATTTCATTAATTCATCAATTATCTGAGCGTTAGCATCATACCTGTCATAAAGAGGTAGATTGTGGTCATCTATTTTCTTGTTTTGTGTTTTCCTGATCTTATTGAAAACAACTATACATGTAATAACTAAGGCTATGACAAAACCTAAGAGGGGTATCACTATAAAATCCTTACTGTTTTTATGTTCAAACAATAGCTTGATGAAACTTACTAACAAATAACCTGTAAGAAGTAAGAGTGCGATTAGCGATATCTTTGAAAGGCGAGGACGTCTGTTTCTAAAGAGAAAATATAGCAAACCCAGAATGCCGATAAGAGATGCAGCTAAAAAATCCTGTAATAAAAGCATGATTATAATTACATAGATAATCATTATAACTATAAACCAAACGCTCTTGTTTTTTAAGCCATCAGTTTCTAAAAGAGCTTTTTGTTTACGGAATTGCGATTGTAATGAAAACTGTTCCTCATAAATGTTAGCAATCTCGTATAAACGATCTCTAATCCAATATAAGTTATTCAATATAATAGTTCGTTCCATAGTTTAATACTCCTTCACCCTCAGTCAGCTATAGTAAAATCAAAATCCTTTCGATCCCTATCCTCGCAGCAAGCTACGAGGCATTTCGGGTTCTAACCCTACGGGACGGATTTTGAGGACAGTTTCGTAGCAAGCTACGGGGAAATGCCCTCATTCGTATTATAAACTATCAATCCTTGTAGTTTGTTGGCTATTTATGGCAATTAGCTCATAATCTTATCGAAACAATTCCATGGTTTCTTAGTTGGACATTATATCATTGATTATTAATTTCACTTGACACGCTTCGAATTCAAGAATTTAATTAACCGTATTAAAGATAGGCTCAATTTTAAACAATAAATTCAGTTATATGTGTGCGTATGGCTGTTTAAATAATATAAGATGGTTTTGAAATTTCTCATCATCATCTCAACTATCACGTTTTATGATTTTGAGCAGTCGAAGACCATCTTATTAGCTTTAAACATCCAAGATACTGGAAACTCTTATTCTTCTCCAACCAAATATGCCATGCTTACCGTGCCAGGACCGACATGGCTGCCAATCACGGGACTGACTTCGGAGCGAATCGACTCGACGGGTTTGAGGCGTTCGATGGCTTCTTTTTCCATCTCAATCATTTCGTCATATGCCAGGGCATGGAATGGGCCAATTTTGACGGGTGTGCGTCCATCAATATCTCGTTCAATCAGGTCAATCATGCGTTTCAGGGCTTTCTTTTTCGAGCGCACACTTTCGACCAGTTCAATTTTTCCATTGCGAATCATCAAAATCGGTTTCAGGTTGAGAGCAGAGCCTAAAAGGCGCTTGGCGGTGTTGATGCGTCCGCCACGGTGCAGGTAGATGAGGTCATCAACGGTAAAGTAAACGCCAATGCGAGGGTAAAGATCTTTGGCGAAAGCTTCCAGTTCGTCCAGACTGGCACCTTGCTCAGCTTTTTTGCAGACTTCGAGCACCATCAAGGTGAGTGCCATAGAAATGATTTTCGTATCCATAATGCGCAGGTTTTCAGGATCACCCATTGCCTTTTTAGCTTGAAAGGCAAATTCAACGGTCGCGCTCAGCCCTGAAGTGAAACCCAAATAGAATACTTCGCGGCCCTCATCAAGATAGGGTTTGAAAGCCTCGATAAATTGTCCCATTGGGACCGCGCTCGTTGTAGCCAATTCGGTGCTGGCTGCTAATTGGGTGTAAAACTCGGTTGCGCCTATTTCAACACCATCCAGATACGATTTTCCTAACCAGTTCAAGGTTAGAGGAATGATACCGATATCGTACTTGTCAACATATTCCTGGGGGATATATGCGGTTGAATCGGTAAAAATCTTGACTTTTTTCATGAATAAACCTTCCGTTACTTGATAAATAAAAGTATAGCATAATTGGACGGTTGTCTCAGTGAAAATAAACATATATCGAAGGTTACTTTTGTCATATCTTTTTTCTGAATCATGTCGTCTGACTTGCAGACGCCCCGCCTGCGAGGAATTTAGAGCGCTTTGATAGCTTTTGAGAGGGTTTGAGACGCTAAAGTGCTTATCATGGAATGCGATACAATTTATGTGAAAGGTTTTTTGAGATGAATACTGAACAAAATTTACCTAACGAAAATGGGGCACAAGAGCCAATGGCACAAGCCTGTCCACCTTATTATGGCTTGCCACCTGTCTCACCTCCACCGTCAAAGCCAAAAGACGTGGTGCCCATCAAACATAGCTGGCTGCTCATTCTGATGGCGTTTGTTTTGGCGTTGGGAATCGACTTGCTTGTTTATGACCAGCCATTTGGCAAGCAGTTTGCCATCATTGTGAACGCGATTTTACTTGGAGCAATCATTTTGTGCCTGGCAGAAAAACGCAAAATCCCCTGGCAAAGCTGGCCACTCATGGCGATGGTTTCACTTTCTTCCATACTGACCATTTTCCGTGTTGAGCCCTTTACTGTGGCAGCCTTGATCATCTTTGTCGCAATCGCTTTACCTTTAGTGCTAATGAGTATGCTAAGCGGACAATGGGCAGTTTATCGCATACGTGAATACATTAAGCGCTATTTCTTTTTTTACGCGCATGGGTTAATCGGTTTTCCCAGAGCCATCGTGGAAAGGGTTCGAACGCAAAGCAATCCTGATAAACGCAAAAAGCTGCTGGGTATCTTTGGCGCGGTTGTTTTAGGATTGGTTATTGCCATTCCGATTTTGTTGCTTTTTGGAAAATTGTTGTCATCAGCAGATAGCAATTTTGCTAAACATATCGAAACATTCCTGAACTTTTTCAAATTTGGGTCGGTAGAAGGTTTCTGGCCACAGTTTTTTATCGTGTTGTTCTTCTTCTGGGGTCTGGCGGGTGTTTTGTTCTATATGCTTAGCCGCTCCCATCGTGTGGAGGCTGTAGAACCCGATAAAGCGCTTCTTGCTCCCTTTTTGCCCAATATCACCGCGATGGTGGTTTTGGCTCTAATCAACCTGCTGTTTTTGCTTTTCATTATCCTGCAATGGCATATCTTTTTTGGTGGCATGGCGAATGTGCACGAGGGTGCCTACAATTTTTCCAGCTATGCCGTGGAAGGTTTCAATCAGCTAATGGTCGTTGCCAGTATTGCCGCGGTGCTGCATTATCTCTTTGCTTCGGTGACCAAACGCGAAAGCCGCAAAGAGAGCACGGCATTTTCCATCCTGGCGACAATGCTTTTGGTGCAGGTCGGGTTGATCCTCGTTTCCGCTTTTAAACGTCTGATGATGTACGAGGCAGCCTATGGTTTCACGCGCAGCCGCATGGTAGCCCATGTGTTCATGGTCTTTTTGGCGCTGTTGTTGGTCGCTTTAGCCGCGATGGAACTGAGCAAAAACCTGAAACGCCTGGCAATGGTACTGCTGGTGAGTGTGTTCCTGTTTGGTATCACTTTATGGACGGTCAATGTCGATAAAACCATCACACGCTTAAACATCAAGCAGGCGACTTTGGTTCTAAGCGAATGGAGAAGTGCCAGGCTGGATGGGTCGTATTTAGCTTTATCCATAAGCGAAGAAGCTGTGCCTGTGCTCTATAAAAATTATTTAGACCCGGAACACTCAGAAGAAATGCGCGAGAATTTGGGGAAGATTTTGGCTTGTCGGGCGCTGCGCGTTGAAAAATATGACCCACTTGGTAAGTGGCATACCTACACTGTGCCCAAAAAAGCTGAATATGACTTTTTTACCGAACATGGCAAAAGCTTGCTCGAAAGCTATCCACCAGAAAAGGGAGACACCCGTTTTGGCTATAATCTCGGCTATACGATTAATGATGAATTTGTGGGTTGCGTTTATTCCTTGAAAGAGGAAGATTAAACTTGGTTGATGCTTGGCGCCAATCAAGAGTAAAATAGAAACAGAAAATAAACGGAGATGGCCATGGACGAGGAAAAGACATACGATTATCAACGAAAAAACACAGTGAGTTACGAGAGCACAAAGCTAAGCGCTGTTTTTAACCAAAACGGTCGCTTAGTGGAGATAGAACTGGATGATAAGGCCCCACAAAACGCCAAAAGCATCGCCGCGATGATCGACCACACCCTGCTCAAAGCCGATGCCACTGAGGCGCAGATTGTGGCACTTTGTGAAGAAGCTGCCAGGTATAACTTTGCCGCGGTGTGCGTGAACAGCTATTGGGTCAATACCTGCGCGGAACTGCTCAAAGATACCGATGTGAAAGTCGCTACTGTGGTTGGTTTTCCGCTCGGCGCGATGAGCACCGAAGCCAAGGTCTTTGAGACCGAAGACGCCATCCTGCAAGGCGCCACAGAAATTGACATGGTTATCAACATCGGCGAACTTAAGGCTGATGAACTGGCTAACGTGGCGCATGACATTCGCCAGGTGGTGCGTGTCGCACATCAATATGACGCAATTGTGAAGGTCATCATTGAAACCTGCCTCTTAACTGAAGAGGAAAAGATAAAGGTTTGTCTGATTGCCAAGAGCATGGGCGCGGATTTCGTGAAGACCTCAACCGGTTTCGCTGGTGGTGGGGCAATGGCGGAAGATGTGCGCTTAATGCGCGCGGTTGTGGGTCCCGAAATGGGCGTGAAAGCTTCTGGTGGCGTGCGCAGTTTGGCGGACGCGCGGGCGATGATCGAAGCCGGCGCGAACCGCATTGGCGCCAGCAGCGGCGTTAAAATCGTGGAAGAAGAACGAAAGTGATTTTTTCTGGATTGATAAAAAGGCTACGGAACAAACTCCCGTAGCCTTTTTGTTTGGCATAATTAAACATATTGCTCAAAGAAATATCATTTACAAATCCCGGCTAGCGAGGATGTCAACCCCTGTGCCGGCGATGTCTTTCAGGATGACATCGCCCATTTTTACCGGACAGGTGATATCCACCTCGCGTAAAATGGCCAGGATTTCCCGCATTTTGGCTTTGGGCACTTCGGCTGAAGTGTAGACTGGCAAAAGCGGGTGTATCCCCCCATGCGCGCGGACGGTCGTGGCAAGCATGCGTTTAGGTTCGGTGGCTTCCTGGGAGCCGTAATTTTCACCTCGTTTGCAGCGATGCCTCAAAACCTGGACGACTTCGTTACCCTCAAGGCGCACAATGAGTTTGCAACCCATCGGACAAGCGGTGCAGATAAAGTTTTTCTCTTCCATGCTAAACCTCCGATTTCGCGTAAATATCCAGGAAAAGTTCGCCAGCTTTCAGGACATCATCGAACATTGACGGGGTCAGCTTGACGCTCACCATCTCGCCGGGACGGGCATACCGGTCTGAGCGGCGAACGATGGACTGGCTCTCGCTGCGGACTTCAAACCAAACGTCTTCTTCGATTGGTTGTGTTACCCGACATTGCAAAACCACAGCTTCGTCTTTTAAGGCTTGCGGGTCTAAAAACTGGGGCACGACATAGCGCACATTCTTTCCCGCATTAACTTTAATGCTTTTCTGGGGCTTTGCCAGCGTGCCATTTGCAAACAGTGCCGCGCCATGCCCGGCTTGATTGCCTGCTTCGGATACGTAATCAACTAAGTCGTAAACATGCACCACGTTTCCAGCAGCGAAGATGCCGGGCAGGTTGGTCTGGAAGTTCTCATCAACAATCGGCCCGCCAGTGACCGGGCTTAATAAGACACCGGCTTTTTTGCTCAATTCATTTTCTGGGATAAGACCAACAGAAAGTAAAAGGGTATCACAGGGAATCATCTGCTCCGTGCCAGGGATAAATTGCCATTTTTCGTCCACAGCAACCGCTACCACCGCTTCAACACGGTTTTTGCCGATAACGCGCTTGACGGTATGGCGCAGGTGCAAGGGCACATCCCAGTCTTCCAGGCACTGAACATAGTTGCGCATGAGACCAGAGAGATAGTTTTGCACTTCCAAAACGCTTTCAACTTTTGCGCCTTCAAGCGTCAGGCGGCGCGCCATAATCATGCCGATATCGCCAGAGCCGAGGATGACAAAGCGTTTCCCGGGCATATAGCCCTGCACGTTTACCCAGCGTTGAGCGGTGCCGGCGGTAAAAACGCCGGCGGGACGCATGCCGGGAATGCGGATTTGTGGGCGGGTTCGTTCGCGGCAGCCCATCGCCAAAACAATCGCTTTGGCGTCGATGCTGAAGTAGCCTTTATGGGCACTGGAAAGCCACAACTGGCGTTCGGGGGTAATTTCCATCACCATGGTGTCAAGCAAAAAGTCTATGCCAAGCGCGTGGGCTTCATTAATAAAGCGCTGCGCGTAGGCCGGGCCGGGCAGGTCTTCCTTAAAGGTGTGTAAGCCAAAGCCATTATGAATGCACTGCAGCAAAATGCCACCTGCTTCGCGGTCGCGCTCGATGACCAGAACCTTATCCGCGCCGGACTTTTTCGCCTCGATAGCGCTTGCCAACCCCGCGGGGCCCGCGCCGATGACGACAACGTCATAGTTATGCTTCATGGTCGCTCTCCTGAATGTCTTTGCTGCGTCGGAAAAGAAAGCGCGAACCCTCGCCACGTTTACTGACTTCCAATTCAGATATGTCTAATTCTCGTGCCAAAATTCGGGTGACAAGGGGCATATCAAAGCCACCCTGGCAACGCCCGGTGCCCAGCCAGGTGCGGCGTTTGATGGCGTCGTAAGTCGTGGCGGGGATGGGCGCGTGGATTTCGCGCACGATTTCGGCTTCGGTAATATTTTCGCAACGACAGATGACCCGCGCGTAGGCTGGGTCGGTTTCGACCAAAGCCTGGCGTTCCTTGTGGCTCATCGTACGGAAGCGGGGTCGAGCGGGTCGGATGGGATTAAAATCGCTTTTTTCTTTTAGGTCTTCACCGGTATCTTTTAGCAGTTCCACCACGTATTCAGCAATGGCTGGTGAGGCGCTCAAACCAGGCGATTCTATGCCGGCAACGTTGATGAGCCCTTGAATGTCAGGCTCGATTTCTATTAAAAAGTCGGCATGGTAATCCACGCCAGGTGTTTTACAAGGCGCGTTGCCCATCGCGCGCAAGCCGGCGAAGGTGGCGATGGTGTAGCGCGGGTTGATGCTTGGCACAAGCTTTTGCGCGCCACTCAGCACTTCTGCCATACCTTCAGCGGTGGTGGCGGTATCTTCTTTATCAGCGATGATTTGCGCGTTAGGGCCAGCGATGGTATTGCCATGTACAGTGGTGGTCACCAAAATGCCCTTGCCTTTGGCAGACGGCACCGGGAAAAGCACATTGTTGATTTGCACTTCCGCCGGGTCAAAAACGTAATATTCCCCACGACGGGGTGTGATTTTAAAGCTCGGGTTACTGTTGGCGAGGTGCATGACCGCGTCAGCATAGATGCCAGCGGCATTGATAATCCAACGCGCGCGGAAGTCACCACGGTTGGTTTTGATGCCCTTGATTCGCGCATCTTCAAAAATGAAATCTTCAAAACGGGTATTAAGTAAAACGGTGGCGCCGTTCATCACCGCGTTTTCAGCAGCGGCAATGGTGGCTTGAAAGGGGTCAACGATGCCCGTCGTGCCTGCCCACAGCGCGCCAATCGCTGATGGATTGATTTTAGCTTCGCGTCGTTTGACTTCTTCAGCGTCAAAAAGGCGCATGTCTGGCACACCGTTTTGTTTGCCCATCTCGTAAAGTGCCAAAAGGTTTGGCCATTCTTCTTCGCCGATGGCAACGACCATATCGCCGGAGCGTTCAAAAGCGAAACCAAGCTCCTGGGAGAGCTGTTCAAACAGGGTGTTGCCACGCACGTTTAGCTTGGCCTTGAGCGAGCCAGGCACAGGGTCGTAACCAGCATGAATGATGGCGGTGTTGGCAGATGACGCGCCCATGCACAAATCGGCTTCTTTCTCAATGAGCAGTAATTTTAGCTCATAGCGCGAAAGAAAGCGCGCGATCATGCTTCCCACCACGCCACCACCGATAATGATGATGTCAAATAGGTTGTTTTGCATAAAGTCTCCTGTCCATGCCTGGCTAATAACCATTTCATTTACTCGAGCGAATAAATCCTGGCATGAACTCGACCCTAATTTTATAACAACTTGGTATGATTGTGTCATATTGGAGGCATCATGAAAAAGTATATTATCGCGATTGACCAGGGAACAACCAGCACGCGCTGCGCGGTGTTTGATAAACAAGCCCATTTGCGGGCAATCAAGCACAAAGAACATCGTCAAATCATGCCCCACGCGGGCTGGGTGGAGCATGATGCCCTGGAGATTTGGAACAATGTGCTTGACCTGATACCCGAATGTTTAAGAGAAGCTTCGGCGAGTGTCAAGGAAATTATCGCGGTGGGCATCACCAACCAGCGCGAAACGACTGTCGTTTGGGATAAGACAACGGGTTTGCCCGTTTATAACGCGATTGTCTGGCAGGACACCCGCACCGCCGATTTCATGACCGCCTTTGAAGCGAGTCATGGTGCTGAAAATCTCCAAAAACGTCTTGGTTTACCTGCAAACCCGTATTTTTCCGCCTCCAAACTGCGCTGGTTTTTGGAAAATGTGCCTGGCGCGCGCCAAAAAGCTGAAGCCGGTGACTTGCTCTTTGGCACCATTGATACCTGGCTCATCTGGAAACTGACCGAGGGTTTACACATTACGGATGTCACCAACGCGTCAAGAACGTTTTTGATGAATATCAAGACTTTGACCTGGGACGAAGACATGCTGATTGCCTTCGATATCCCCCGTCAGGTTCTGCCTGAAATCCACTCTTCAAGTGAGGTTTATGGCGAAATCAGTCACCCGGTTCTTAAAGGCGTACCCTTAGCGGGCAATCTGGGCGATCAACACGCCGCGCTTTTTGGGCAGTGTTGTTTTTCCCCTGGCGAAGCCAAAAACACCTATGGCACGGGCTGTTTTATGCTGATGAATACGGGTAACGAAGCTATTTTCAGCCAAAATGGTTTGCTAACCACGCTGGCTTATCAGGTGAAAAACCAGCCTGCGGTCTACGCGCTGGAAGGCTCGGTGGCGATTGCTGGCGCTTTGGTGCAGTGGCTGCGGGATAATCTGGGTATTATTCGCGCTTCAGAAGAGATTGAAAAGCTGGCACTGCGTGTTGATGACAATGGCGGTCTATACTTTGTGCCGGCTTTCTCGGGGCTTTTCGCGCCCTATTGGCGTTCGGACGCGCGGGGCGTTATCGTGGGCATGACCCGCTTTAGCAATGCCGGGCACATCGCTCGGGCGGCTTTAGAAGCGACCGCTTATCAAACAGCGGATGTGTTTGAAGCGATGGGCAAGGATAGTGGTGTGATGCTTCGCTCGCTAAAGGTGGATGGCGGCATGGTGCGCAATCGGCTTTTGATGCAGTTTCAGGCGGATATCCTAAACATTCCGGTCTTGCGCCCGATGATTGATGAAACCACAGCCCTTGGAGCTGCCTTTGCCGCGGGACTGGCAGTTGGCTTTTGGTCAGGCTTTGACGAACTCAAGCGCACCTGGCAAGCGCGCGAACAATGGTTGCCCGCGATGGACGCGCAAACGCGCCAGGACCTTTTGGACGGCTGGCACAAGGCGATTAGCCGAAGCTACGATTGGGTATAGTTGTAAAGTTGTGTTTTTGCTTTAATTTAATTCGTCGTTTGGTGGCAGTGTCAGGTCTTGTTCCACTTCCTGCTTCTTATATTTAAGGATATAAGCCCGCACGAGAGGCACAAGAAACAGAATCAAGATGATTGTAAGCAAAAGTGCCGCTTCCGGACCGTACAAGCCACCACTGATAAGCTCTTTGCCAGCAACATGGGAAAAGGCAAATACACTTTCCGGCATCGGGATACCACTAACGTAAAGTCCAAAGAAGGGACCCAGCAGAAAATTCCAGATGCTGTGAGCCGCTGAGGCAAGCCACAAAGATCCTGATAAATCGGTCAACAGAGCA
>Ga0255346_1001983_pt1 | contig 27116 bp, 20 predicted proteins | sample wastewater_treat_FD_194410 | JGI IMG/M metagenome (GOLD analysis project Ga0255346, IMG submission 194410) | Wastewater microbial communities from Lulu Island WWTP, Vancouver, Canada - plant22 | ecosystem: Engineered > WWTP > Wastewater > Unclassified | place: Canada: Vancouver, British Columbia...
CCTGGTGCAGGTTGAGGAAATCCACCTCTGGAAACAATATCCCCCAGCTTATGGCCCTCCCTATTCCTCCTGGACCTGGTTCGGTTCCCCCTATCCCTGGCCATATTACTATTACTGGCCGTATTATTCCTTTTGAGTGGAGAGTGAAATGTGAAGGGTCGGGAGTGGTTCCCCGATCTCACATCACCGGTTGCCCGCTTCCCGTGTCACCGGCAGGCGGGGGCCGAGGGCTATCCCTGACGGGGAGACAAGTGCCCGGTAAGGCCACATCTCGACCCCTTGGTCGCAGGCCTCCCAGAAAAGGTCGGCAAAAGCCGGATCGATGAAATCCGCCGGCCCAAAACAGTGAGCGTCGGCACGCTGGACGAGATAGAAACAGGCAGCCCGACTGCCCGCCTGCACCAGCCGGATCAATTCGCGCAGGTGCTTCTGACCGCGGATCGTGGCCGCATCGGGAAAACGGGCCACCTGATCTTCAACCATCGTCACATTCTTGGTCTCGATCCAGAGGGTGCCGCGCGGCCCCTCGAGCACGGCATCGAGCCGACTCTCCCCGCTCCGGGCTTCCTGTTTGAAGTGGTCGTAGCCATCGAGTTCGGGCAGGAGACCGGCCTCCCAGGCACGGCGCAGGAGGCGGTTGGGAACCAGGGTGTTCACTCCCACCCAGATGCCGTCCAACTGGACCAGCTCGAGGGTATGGCGCAGCTTGCGGCCGGGTTGCCGGGCGGGTGAAATCAACACCGTACCCCCGGGTCGCAGCAGCCCCAGCATGCTGCCCGAGTTATTACTGTGAACCCAGATCCTCTCGCTTCCAGTCTGAACTTCCACCAGGAAGCGCTTTTCCCGACGGCAAAACTGCGCCAAGCAGCTCCCCTCGGGGAATTGAAGCAGACCATGACCGGCTTGAGGTGAACCCATCCCTGTTCCTCAGCGAGGGGCAAAAAACCCAAATTGAGGGCCCATGCAGTGAATCTCGCATGAACCCCGAATCGTCATTCCGGCTTGCTTCTGGCCAGAATCCATGAATTTCCTGGATACCGACTTCCGCCGGTATGACGAAAGGACGGCGGACAACTATTGGTGCGGAGCTGCCCTAAAGTTCCTGCAACCACTCTGAACCCCGGCTCAATACTTGTCGGGGTCACGTATTGAGCGACCTTTCAAGGACGGTGATCTTCTTGGACATCCCCTCAGACAATGGAATGCCTGGTGCAGTCGCGCAAAACAACCCATTCACGGGTCGGGCGCCCTCCACGATCACCCGCCGTCTCGGGTTATGAGGCTCACCCCGGCGGGCTCGCGCAGTCGGCATCGCATTGTATCCCATCCGTGCCCCCCCGACAGCCATCTTGGAGCCCATGAGGAAATAGCCATATCGGTGCAGACTGGAGGTGACTTTTCAGATGGAAGCCAATGGAAGCTGGGAAACCCCAGGGAAGAGACGGCCCAGCCCCAGAGCGCCTGGAGCGCGGCGAAAGCTCGGCACCCTCACACAGGTTGCGTTTCGCTCCTCTCAACGCAACCTGCCATCCTCGCGTTTGGGCCGATCCTCGCCGTAGCCGTAGGTTGCGTTGAATGAACATGAAACGCAACGGCAAGGGGAACAGCCATACACCTGCCCTAAGCGGGTCAAGACTTATGCCGGACTGCACTAATTGTCTGCCATGTACCCCACAGAATCGTTTCCTTCGGCAGGCGTGATGCTCACGCAGCCCGTATACAGCGAATATCCGCTTGCGTACGGCCGAGCGGCAGACTGGAGAAAAGCCCTCACCTTGTAGGCATAGGGAATTCCGGCAGTCACCTCGCTGTCATGGTAAACGTGCCCATTCGCAGCAGTTGTGGCAATCAGCTTCCATGAACCCGGCGACGCGCAGGTGCCGCTACTCCGGTAAACCTGAAACCCCTTTTTATTGCTCCTTTTCTCGGTCCATTCGAGGCTGATCTTGCCCGCTGAGGAGGTGGCCTTGATTCCTGTCGGCTTAAAGGGAACGATCGCCGTGCCGGTTGCCGGCGAACAGCCGGCGGCGTTGCAAGCGGTCAGGTAGTAGCGGTAGGAAGATGATGCATCATTGCCAAGGGCGGAGGTATCGTCGTACTTTCTCACGTTCATATCGGTTGTGACCAGGAGAACCCAAGGCTCCAAGCCCTTCTTGCGGTACAGATTGAGGCTGGTTTCGTTAGCGGAATTGTCCGTCCATTTGAGAGAGATTCTGTTGGAGGACACTGCCGTTGCCGTCAGCCCGGTGGCGGCTGGTGGTGTTCCTGCCAGCCCTGTTTTGGCGGATACGCAGGCCGAATACGCGGAAGCTCCTGTGTCGTTATAAGCCCTGATCCGATAGGCATAGGTTTTGTTCGCCTTCAATCCCTTATTGGTAAAGGTCACCGTGTTTGCCCCTTTTGCCGCGATCTCGGCCCAGGTATGGGTTGACGCACAGTTTCCCGGCTTTCGTTCGATCTTGAAACCGGTCTCGTTGTCAGAAGTATCGGTCCAACCGAGGAGGATTTGGCTGGAGGAAGTGGCCATCGCGGATAGACCGGTCGGGGCTTTCGGAGGGCTGGAGACACTTTGGGAAATTATTGCTACAAAAGCATCGGACGAGCCGCCGCCGTAGGTGGCTTGAACAGGGGATTGGGTAGGGAAGTCAGGGGAGTTGGTTGTACCCAGCACGTAAATGTTTCCCTGCGGGTCTACATCTATTCCATATGCCAGTTCAAATCCGTCTCCAGGTCCGGTTCCTCCCAGGTAGGTTGCATAGAGAAGGCCGTTTCCAGAAGTGTTGAGCTTCAGAACAATGGCATCCATCACGCCGTTGAGCTCCGCGGCAACGGCATTGGGGGTTGTTGGAAAAGCCGTCGAACAGGATATTCCTGCTAAATAGGCATTTCCCGAACCATCCACTTTGATAGCCATGCCACCGCCATGAGGGATAAAGGTTGAATACGAAAGGGAGCTGCCCGTCGCATCAAATTTTGTGATGAAATTCTTCTTTGAGGAAAAACTACAGCCAGTCCCGACCGTGTCGAAGGTGGTATCATAGGCCCCCTGCGTAACAGGGAAATTTGAAGAGGCCGTGCCCCCGGCAACATAAGCATTTCCTTCACCGTCCAGAGCCAGCCCTTCTGCCCAGTCTTTCGCGTTGCCACCGAGGAAGGTTGAGAAAACAAGCCCGTTGCCTGCCGCATTGAGTTTTGTCAAGTAGATGTCAAAATAGTGGCTGTCCTGCTGATTGTAGCTCTGATCGAAGGCTCCAGGGGTGGTAGGATAGTCCGCTGAATCTCCCCCGCCGAGCACATACGCATTCCCGGAGGAATCGACGGCTATATCAGTGGCTTCATCCCAACTGGATCCACCAAGGTAGGTCGAGTAAACCAAAGCGCTGCCTGAGGGATTGAGTTTTGCGACAAAGATATCGCCGTTCCACCCATTATAGGTTTCGTCATAGGCGCCTGCCGTGGTTGGAAAGTCAGTGGAGAGGGTTTCTCCTGCTACATAGGCACTGCCGTCGCTGTCAACCGCGATTCCTCCGCCATACTCATTACCGCTGCCTCCAAGAAAAGTGGAATAGACCAATTGGTCGCCTGCCGCGCTGAGTTTGAGCACAAAGACATCGCTGATGCCGCCGTTGAAGGTCCTATCGTAGGCTCCCGCCGTGGTTGGGAAATCAGCAGAGTGAGTGTTGGTCGATACATAGACATTCCCGGCATTATCCGCGGCCATGCCGAACCTATAGAGCTCTTCCCCAGACTCGGGATCGTTATTGTCTTCATCGTCGGAGCCGCCGATAAATGTGGAAAAGAGCAGAGTATCGCCAGCGGGGTTGAGCTTGCTCACGAAAACATCGAACTGCCCGCCGCTGTAGACTCTATCAAAGCCACCGGCTGTAGTCGGAAAGTCCGGGGAATCCGCGAGACCAGCGACGACAATATTGCCTGCCCCGTCAAGCGCCAGTTCTATGCCCTCCTCTGTACCGCTTCCGCCAAGGAAGGTGGAAGCGAGCAGCGGATCAATCACCAGGTCATGGGTCTTGTCATAACTGCCCACTTCGAAGCCGTAACTCATCCTCGTATCCGCTTCCGCAAGCTCGGGGCCATCGAGGCTATAGGCCACAGACACCTCCACTCGCTGGCCGTTGATCTCCTGGTAGGCAACCGGCCTGGTATAAGTGATCGGCCCCAGCTCCGTGGCAACCTCGAGTTCCCCCTCCTTGTTGACGCTCAATCCCTTAGCCCCATCAACTTGCAGGGTAATGTCTTCAACCCTGCCTCCGGGATGGACGGCAAATAGCTTTTCCACATTATCCCCGTAGGCCCTGAGCGTGAGATTTATACCAACATAGACCTCCCCAAAACTTACCTCCTGCCAGGTAGCAATGTTCGTTCTCCAATTGTCTCGTGGACCTTTGAAATAATTGACCTTGGCGGAAGAGCTACCGTTGCCGGCAATATGAGGTTTCTGCGAATTCGCTAGGGTCTCTCTGGTTTTGACCGTCTTTGAGGATGGATAACGCTTTCGTGACTCAGATTGTCCGCTCCCGTATGCAGTGCCCTGTTGCGCACGCTCCGGCTTTCTCAGCCAGTAGACAATCTCCCCTTTCTCGGTGACCAGTACGCTTCCCGCGAAAGTGTTGGCATAAAACCGCAATGAACGGTCCTTAAGCTGCCCTTGATTCTCGATGAACGGCACCCGAAGCAGTGATGACTTCTGCAAAGAGGTCCTGACGCCATTCTGGCCCCCTGGGGAGGCGGCCGAAACCGGGGCGCAGAGGCCTGCGGCAATCAGGACAACCAGAAACCGAAGAGCGGTCGACGAGAGTTTCGAGCAGTTCATGGCTCATCCCCATTATCTTGAAATCAGTGTTGTTTCAGCAAAACCTTCTCTCACTGCATCAACTCAGATGAGAATGGAAGCCGGGTGCTTTGTGCTACTCATTCGAACGAAAGCAACGGCCAAAACATGTGTGTCCTCAGCCATCGTGGTTACCCGTCGGCAAGAATTCATCCGAAGCCGGTAGCCGATTCAGGGCTGAACGACGTTACTGGTGGAGAAAGTCCAAACTTCGCTCGTTGCTTGGCCACAGCTGTTCTTGGCTGCGACCCCCCAGTAGTAGGTACCCCCCGGACTCAGCATCGGAGGAGTGTACCATGGAGTGGAAACGGTTGCTACAAGTGGCGGACTCGGTGAAGTCCCGAAACGAACATCATACTCGATGGCATCAGAGGCAGGTGCCCATACTAGTTGGAGGGAAGCAGGGTTAACCCCTGAGGCTCCATTCGCAGGCGATGGACTGGTGGGAACACCGGGCATTCGACAGCCTTGATAAACAGCGATGAAATCCTTCTTGGTGAGGCTACTGATGCAGTTTCCTTTCTTGATGCTCAGAGTCACCGGGTAGGTTCCCACCTTGGTGTAAATGTGAACCGGGTGCTGCTTTGTGCTGGTGCTGTTGTCTCCAAAGTTCCATAGCCAGCCTGCAGCAGGCCCGGTCGATTGGTCGGTGAACTTCACCTTGAGCGGTGCCTTGCCGGAGACCGGTACCGCGCTGAATTCGGCATCAAGGGTCTGATACCTGCCGGTAACCAGTTCTGTGCCTCCGGCCACGATGTTGACCGTCTGCTTGGCTGGCGTAACCCAACCAGGAACTGCCTTGAAGGTGACCATGTGGGCCCCAACAGGAAGTCTAGCTATGGTGGCGCCGCTGTTTCTCCAGCTCCCGTTGTCCACCTTCCAGCGCGCGCCATCTGAGACTGCGCCCTTGGGTATGATCTTTACCTTCAGAGAGCCGGACTGAAGCGTAAAATCCAGCCCGGTGACATCCGCGCCATTGATATTGAAACTGCGACTCTGTGGCGAGAAAGTGAAACTGCCTTTCGTGGGAGTGACAGCATAGACCCCATCGGCCAACCCGGTGAAGTGGTAGGTTCCGTCGCTTCCGGTGGTGGTGGACTGAGTTGCCGCACCCGTGAGATCGAGAGCAACGCCCGCAAGACCGACCCCACCACTCGTCACCGTCCCGGAGACTACGTATCCATTCCCATTCTTGAATACTCCTCCGACGCAAGTTCCAGCGTAAATACTATTATCCGTCGGGTCAACGGCCAGAGCTCTGACGTCGGGGTTTGGTGGCAGGCCTGAGCTGAGCTGGTTCCAGGTTAGACCACCGTTGATACTTTTGAATACGCTGCCATGTGTTCCAGCGTAGATGGTCTGAGTGTCTTCAGGGTCAATGAGGAGGGCCATGACGCCACCGCCCGTCAGGCCGGTGTTGATCGGGCTCCAATTGGTGCCACCGTCGTTGCTTTTAAATACGCCGCTCCACGTTCCGGCGTAGATGGTCTTTGTGTTATCACGGTCGATAGCAAGACTTGGGACGTAAGTGCTCGTCAGGCCGGAGTTGACCGGGCTCCAGTCGGTGCCGCCGCTGGTGCTCTTGAATAGGCCGCTGCCATAGGTTCCAGCATAAATGGTCTGAGTGTTGTCAGGGGCAATGGCGAGACATTGGACGTAATTGTTCGTCAGGCCGGAGTTGATCTGGTTCCAGTTTGCCCCACCATTCGTGCTCTTGAATACCCCGCCACCAGCAGTTCCAGTATAGAGGGTCTGCGTGTTATCTGGGTCAACAGCCAGAGAACAGACACAAGTGTTCGTCAGTCCCGAGTTGGACGAGCTCCAGCTAGACCCACCGTTTGTGCTCTTTAAAACACCACCGTTCCACGTTCCGGCGTAGAGGGTCTGCGTGTTACCTGGGTCAACAGCCAGAGAACCGACACAAGTGTTCGTCAGTCCCGAGTTGACCAAGCTCCAGTCAACTCCCCCATTCATGCTCTTGAATACGCCACTGTCCCAGGTTCCGGCGTAGATGGTCTGAGTGTTGTCATGATCAATGGCGAGAGCTCTGACCAAGGTGCTCGTCAGGTCAGCGTTGGCCTGACTCCAGTTTGACGCGCCGTTCGTGCTCTTGCATACACCACCTCCATCCGATGTTCCGGCGTAGATGGTCTGAGGGTTTTCTAGGTCGATCGCCAAGGTATTCACACAAGTGCTCGTCAGGCCAGAGTTCGCCGGGCTCCAGCTGCCACCACCGTTGGTGCTCTTGAAAACCCCGTCGTACCGAGTTCCGACGTAAACGGTCTGAGCGTTACCTGGGTCGATGGCGATAGATTCGACCCAGGTGCTCGTCAAACCCGCATTGACTGGGTTCCAGTCTGTCCCACCGTTGGTACTCTTAAATACCCCACCATTAGTCCCGACATAGATGGTCTGAGGGTTTTCTCGGTCGATGGCAAAACAATGCCCCGTTGTGCTCGTCAGGCCTGAGTTGACTGGGTTCCATTCGGTACCGCCATTGCTGCTCTTGAATAGACCACCGCCATAGGTTCCGGCATAGAGTGTCTGATTGTCTTCAGGGTCGATGGCGAGAGACTGCACATAAGTGTTTGCTGGCAAGCCAGTGTTGATCTTGTTCCAGATTCCACCACCGTTTGTGCTCTTGAATACGCCAAGTTCATAGTTTCCGGCAGCATAGATGATCTGAGAGTCCTTTGGGTCAATAGCGAGACAATACACGTAACTGCTCGTCAGCCCTAAGTTGATCTGGCTCCAGCTGGTAGCACCGTTCGTACTTTTGTATACGCCATCCCAAGTCCCAACGTAGATGGCCTGACTGTCTTGATGGTCGATGACGAGAGAAAATATGTACGGGCTCGGCGGCAGGCCGGAGTTGACCGGGTACCAGCTGGTACCGCCATTGGTGCTCTTGAATACGCCACCCGCAGTGCCAGCATAGAGGGTCTGAGTGTCTTGAGGATCAATGGCGAGACATTGGATAGTGCCGCCTTCTGGGCCAATGTTCTTCCATTCTGCCTGGGCGGGAGTTGTTTTAAAGACACAAGTTACATTCAAAACCAGCAGGAAAAAGAACAGAGCACTTCGATACCGTTTCCTTACCGAATTCCTCATCATGCACTCCCAATTTCACTGTAGTCTGGTCAAATGAATGGCAAGGCAAGTATAAACAACCGCACCTCCTATTATTTCTTTGCGGCAGTGTTCCCTTCAGTTCTCCGATCTCAGCAAGGCCAGAGGGGAAAAAACGTAATCGAGCAATCACTGGCCGACGTTGAGGAAGCCAATGGTCACTTTCGAGAGGCTCGACTCATCCGACGAGAACAGCACACCGCCCGTGATTCGTTGTTGCTGTCCCCACCTCAACAATGGACTTGACTTTTCCTGCGTCGCGTCTGCCTTCTTTCACGAAAAGGATACTGTGTCAAGGCGCGTTCCAGGTTTGAAAGCACTGGTGTTGAGTACTACCGACAAAGATCCGAAATCATTTCGCCAGATGCCCATAAAAGCGCCTAACATCTGTTTCCTTTAAGGCACGGGGCTATCTGGGAAGAACCTTACTCCGTCTTTCCACAAGGCCCAGACAACCATGAGGGCTCGTCCCACCAATTGGTAAAGCGTGCTGATGCTTGCTTCGTCGTCGAGGCTACCACACAAATCGACGGCCATGAAGTCGAAGTCATCACCGAAAACGGACACGCTTTTGAACTTAAGCTTGTCATCATACGCGACTGGCCAATCCATGTCTTCCACTCCCTTACAGATCCGTGAAGCAAGCATTATCAGCACATTACAGTATTCCTTCACAGCAACTCCTGTGCCAGATACCCCGTCGCCTTCATACGTTCATACCTTGATGGCTCAGCACCTATGATTGAGGGCAAGAGTCAGAGGCATGCCACTTTCATTAAATATCGTTACTGTAGTCAAATGACAGCAATTCCCGGAGTCATTTAGCTTGGCTCCACTTGTGAGGAACGAGGCAGTGGCTTCGTAAACCTTCCCCCATTATCCATGGTCATCAGGGAAGTTCCATTGATCTTCCAGTAATTCAGTAATTGCCAAGCCCCCGTGGAAAAAGAAGGGGCAGCCATCTTATCATTTCATTCCCGGTTCCATGGCACCCGGCACCTGACCTGCGTGCCCTTCGGCTTGCCTCGCTTACCGATTGCAATCTCCAATGAATCGGGCATAATTGATGCGAAAGGGTGGTGGGTGATCATCAGGTACGGCTCCCTTCAGGGAGCATCCGCCGCCCGGCTGTTCTCAAGCCACCAGCAGCAGCGGGAAAACAGGGACGAATTCATATGGCCAAACCTGCGGCCTGGCTTCTTTTCTTGGTATGGCTCGTGTTTGGAGGTGCTGCGCCCTCGGGAGCGAGTCCTTCCGACGATCCGGCGGTTGTGGCCCGCCGCGGGAAAGCAATGGGGGGTACGGGGACGGAGCTGCCGGTCATTACCCTGGCAAAGCCGGAAGGCGGCTGGACCACCAGCCTCCAGCTCGAGGTCGCCGGCACCTGTTCCGATCCAACGGCCGACCCCGTGGTCGTCAACATCAATGGCGTCCGCTACTTCATCCGTACTTCCGACGGGGTCTTTTCACGCAGGTTTCCGGCGGCCAGGGGCAAGAACAGCGTGATCGTCGAATGCACCAACACGGCCGGCACCACCCGCGCCACTGCCACCGTGGAAGCGATGATCAGCCCCCTGCCGCTCAAGGTGGTCCTCACTAACGACACCGATTCCGCCTACACCGATCTGCACCTCTACGAACCGGACAAGACCCATGTCTACTGGGCCAAAACCGATTCACCCTCAGGAGGGATCTTCTTCCTCAACCAGCAGGGTGAATCGTTCGATGCGGCGGGCTATGGCCCCTACGTTTACGTTCATCCGGCGCCGCCCTTGGGGGTCTTTCGGGTCGATGTTAATTACTGGCCCGGCGGCGCGGTCCAGCACACCCTGGCCTGCCTCGATATCATCACCGACGAAGGGCTGCCGACCGAAAGCCGGAAACGCATCCGGACGCCGCTGGCGAGACCGGGCGAAACCCAGACTCTCGCCTACCTGGTCATTCGTGGCAATAACCTGCCACCGAAGATCTGGTCACCCGGCCTGGATGCCGAAGCCGACATGCCGCCCGAGGTCGCGGAGTATAAGCGGAAGGGCGAGCCGCAGCTCGACGGCAATGACGAGGAAGCCGCCTTCTTGAGTCCGGAGGACGAAACGGCGGTCCGGGAGACGGTCACGCGGCTGGCGCTGCTCCAGGCAAAAAAGCTGAGCCCGCAGTGGGAACGGCAGCAGCAGGACTGTTCAGGGCTGGTCCGCTTCGCCTACCGAGAGGCCCTGGTGGTCGCGTCCCCGAAAGAGAAGCAGAAGCTCGGGGTACCGAATGGGCTTCACCTGCCGACTGTCTCCGAACTGTCCCGGAAGGTCTTTCCCCACTACCCGCTCATCTGGCAGGTGGGTGTCGCCAGTGATGGGGACCCTCGATTCAGTGCCTTCGCCGACGCGGAAACCCTCATCGGCTTCAATTTTCGGAAAAAGGCCCGCGACCTCCGCCTGGCCCGAAACGGCGACTTGCTGGTCTTTCAAAAGGCTTTGGAAAGTGACCAACCCTATCATCTCATGATCTTCGTCGAAAATCGGCCCGGCGACCTCGCCGTCTATCACAACGGCGCCAGTGGTCACGAAGCCCAGGTGCGGGTCGTGCGGGTGCGGGATCTCATGGAATCCCCCGATCCGGTATGGATTCCCACTACTGATAATCCTCATTTTCTAGGAGTCTACGAGTGGAACCGCCTCAGGCCGGGAAAGCCGGAAACCTCCTAGCCGGTCTTGCCCTGACGGCTGTGGTCCTCGTCCTGCTGGTTCTGTGGACCTGCAAAGGACTGCACTCAGCCCGGCTGAGTGACTCCATCCGCAGCGATCTCCCCATGCTCGCCCTCGAGTTGAAGTTCGTCGATATTCACGGGACCCCCGTTGTTCCTCAGCCATCGCGGCTGGGAGGAACTGCCGCCGGGGACCGGGAGAAAGCGCCGGCAGCCGCCTCCGAACGCTGTGCCGAGCTCATTGGCGGCGATACCAGGGAACGGACCACTCTTGGCGCCCTGGAAGACCGTCCCGCCGACTGCCCGAAAACGGCGACCTGGATCGTCAAGCGTCATCCCATTGCCTTTTCGCTCTATTTCCAGGATGCCGCCGCACTCCTTGCCCTCTTTGAAGGCGATCCCCCCATGCGCGAGCTTTTTCAGACCAGGCTGGTTCAGGGCCTCTTCTACGACCCGTTGCACAGCGCCAGCATCCGGGCTGAAGACCTGAAGCTGGACGGGTTTCAGGGGGCGTTTCTGGCGACCCTGCTCCGGGAAGCGCTGCAGGCCCGTGGCGAACTCCACTACGACCTGGCTCACGGCCGGAAAGGGTTTGTCTTTTCCTTTGTGCGCGAGGCCTGTCCGTTTGCCGCCAAGGCCCTGCCAGCGGCGGTGCGGCTGCTGGCGCGCAACGGCTACCGGATTCCCACCCTTGCGGAACCGGTCGTCGAGATGCGCATCGGCCTCCAGCGCCTCTTCCTGACTCAGTACGAAGACCGGGTCTATCTCGCCAATGGCCTGGAAGCGCTCCTCAATGTTCTGGAAAGCCTGCCGCCGCCGGCGCAGGATCTTCCCAAGACTCCACTGGTTCTGACCGGGAGAGCCGAGGCCCTGGTCGCTAAGCTGTTGCCGGTGATGGTGGGCACGCCGACCTGGACCCTCGATCTCGGCCTCGATTTTTCCGGGGAAGCGCCGGGGGTGCTCCGGTTCGCTCCCGGCAGATTTGCCCGGCAGCTCACCTCGAAGATCTTCAAAGGAGTGCTGGCGGGGATTCCTCAGGATGTCTTCGCCGCCGTGGCCACCAGCTTCCACCTGCGGCCCGGCATGGCGACGGCGGATTGGCAGCGGCTGGCGTCCCAGGGCCCGGACGAAATGGCGCCGGGTGAAACAACGGAAGCCGGGGTGGCGATCCTCTGGGATTTCAACGCCGATTATGATCCCCCCTCCCATATGGGCGTGGTCATTGCCAACCAGACCAGTCCCGATGAGGTCGACGATTTCAGGCGCTACTTTACCGACCGCGATCTCACCGCCTCCTGCGGCGGCGGCACGGTCTTCCTGGCGGCCACCTCGCGTGGCCTTCTCACTCGCATGAAGGAAGCCTGCGAACGGCAGTCCTTGAGCGTGCTCGACTGGGAGCGGGGGGCAAAGACCGAGACGCTGCAAAACGCCCAGCTCTTGCTGTTCATGGACCCGGGCACCGCCATGCGGGAACTCTTCCTGGCCGGCGGCGCGAAGCGCGCTGACGCGGGTGAGTTCGAACCCGAGTGGAAGCAGCAGTATGAAAAGGCCAAGGAAGCCATGCGCACGGACAGCGAGAAAGTGTTCCGCGGACTCCCCATCCTCGCCTATGCCGGCAGCGCGCCCCCGACTGCCCCGCTGGTGCAGCTCCAGGGATTCACCGTCCGGCAGGGGGCCTCCCGATGACCGCACGCGGCTCCCGCCTCTGGCCGGAACTTGCCGGGGGGCCTGGCAAGGTCCCGTTGGCATGATCAAGATTGAGAACCTGAGTAAGGACTACCGCACCATCCAGGCCCTGAAAGGGATCAACCTGCATGTCCGCGAAGGCGAACTGTTCGCTTACCTCGGGCCCAACGGCTCAGGCAAGACGACGACCATCAAGATCCTGACCGGCCTGGCGTACCCCACTGCGGGCGACGCCTATGTGCACGGCTATCACGTGGTGAAGGAAACGCTCGAGGCCAAAAAGCAATGCGGCCTCGTGCCCCAGACCTTCAACCTGGATCATGAACTCACCGTCCACGAAAACCTGGACATCCACGGGCGGCTGTTTCACATGCCCGCCAGCCGGCGCGCGGCACGGATCGATGAACTGCTCGCCTATGTGGACCTCGCTGAGCGCCGCCACAGCCCGGTCAAGCAACTCTCCGGCGGGATGAAACGGCGGGTGATGGTGGCGCGGGCGCTCATGCACGCCCCCAGGATTCTCTTTCTCGATGAACCGACGGTCGGCCTCGATCCGACCATTCGCCGCCGGATCTGGTCGCTGGTGAAAAAGATCCAGCAGAACGGCTCGACCATCTTCCTCACCACTCACTATATCGAGGAAGCGGAATTCCTGGCCGAGCGGGTGGCCTTTCTCGATGACGGGCGCATCGTCGCCCTGGACACCCCGCAGAACCTCATGGCCCGCCTGGGAGTCTGGGCTCTGGACGAAATCGTCGACGGCAATATGGAAACCACCTTCTTTCGCTCCCGCGAGGAAGCGAATCGCCACCTCGGGCGGCAGCAGGGGGGCTTTACCCTGAGGAGGGTCAACCTCGAAGACGTCTTTCTGGCAGTAACCGGGAAGAAGGTGGGACCATGAGAGGGTGCCTGGCCGTCTACCGGCGCGAACTGCTGATCCTGAAGAAGAAACTGCTCAAGCAGACCGCTTCCATGTCGGTCAGCCCTCTGCTCTACCTCGTTGCCTTTGGCCTCGGGATGGGGCAGGGGGTGCAGGTCGAAGGGAGATCCTATATGGAATTCCTGATCCCCGGCCTCATCGCCATGAGCAGCATGATTCAGGCTTTTGCCATCGCCAGTGAAATCAACATTGCCCGTTTCTACTGGCGAATCTTCGAAGAGTTCCAGGCGGCGCCCATCCGCAACATTGCCTACGTCACCGGCGAAGTCCTGGCCGGAATCACCCGGGCACTGCTGGCCGTGGCCCTCATCATCGTCATTGCCCTGCTTTCCGGGGTGGCCCTTTCCTACAACCTCTATTTCTGGCTGGCAGTCGTGCTCAACAGCTTTCTTTTCGCCTCCCTCGCCGTCGGTCTCGCCATGCTCGTCAAATCCCACGCCGATCAGGCGCTGCTCACCAATTTTTTCATCACCCCGATGGCGTTCCTTGGCGGGACCTTCTTTCCGGTGGATCGCATGCCCCCCTGGGCTCAGCAGGTGCTGAACCTCCTGCCGCTCACCCACGCCGCGAAAACCATCCGGAGCGCCGCTTTCGGCCTGGAACCCGCCGCTTCCTCCTATCTGCTCCTGGCCGGTCTGGGAATCGGGCTGTTTGTGCTGGCCTTCCTCTGTGTCAACCGCGCCAGGGAATAGCCTGTCAGCGACTTGGTCGCCCCCTGGGTCTGCCCTTCAAAAGGTCGGCCAGAGTTCCCATCGAGTCGCCTTTGCCGCGCAGGAACTGCGAAAGGTCTTCTTCTTCCTCGGCCGGTTCGTCACCCTTTGCCGGGGCGGCCAGGGACAGCGAGAGCCGCTTGTTCTCCCGATCGATCTTATCGATCTTCACTTCCACCACCTGGCCCTTGGAGACCACCTCGCGAGGGTGATTGATCCGTTTGCCGGCCCCCAGCTTCGAGATGTGGACCAGGCCGTCGACGCCGGCCGTCAGGGTGACGAAGGCGCCAAAATCGGTGAGGCGCACCACCGTGCCGCGATGGTGTGACCCTTCGGGGAAATCCTTCTCAACGCTGTGCCAGGGATCGGGCAAGGCTTGTTTCAGGCTGAACGAAAGACGGTCCTTCTCCCAGTCCAGCTTCAAGGCTACCACTTCAACTTCCTGGCCCACGGTCAACCGTTCGGCGATGTCCTCCACCCGATCCCAGCCGATTTCCGAAATGGGAATGAGCCCCTCGATGCAGTCGACTCGCACGAAGGCTCCAAAACTGCGGATGGCGCTGATCGTGCCGGTGACCGTCGTGCCCTCCCGCAGCGTTGCCTTCAACGCTTCCCGCTGCTTCTGGCGTTCTTCCTCCAAGATCGCGCGGTGCGACACCACCAGGTTTCGTCCCTTCTCGCCGTACTGAGTGATCCGGAAGGGCAGGTGCTGGCCGATCAGATCGGCCGGACTACCCGCGCGCTGCAGGCCAATCTGAGAATACGGGCAGAAGGCGCGCAGATCGCCGGCAAGCTTGATTTCGAAGCCGCCCTTGATTTCTTTCGCGACCAGACCCTCCACCGGAATGCCGTTTTCCCAGGCCTCCAGGAGATATTGCCGGCCGGCATCGCCCCCCGCGATTCTAGTCGTGAAGCGCAGTTCCTGGTTGGCCGTTGCGAGGAAGTGGGCCTGGACGAGGTCTCCCTCCTGCACCGAAAGGTTGCCTTCCGCGTCCTGCAGTTCCTTTCGTTCGAGATACCCTTCGCTCTTGCCGCCCAGGTCGAGGAAAATCCAATCCTCCGTGATCTTGACAATCCGGGCTTCCACCTTCTGCCCCGGCGTGTACCGCTCAGGCTTGACGAGACTCCCCTCCAGCAGTTCGGCGAAGCTTTCTTCCGCCTCCAGCTCGTCGACTTTTTCTTCTTCTTCGTTCATCAAAGTCCCTAACCTCTGAGCCTCCTGCAAAAGCCCCACGGGGTGTCATTCCGGCAGGGTTTTTGGGCCGGAATCCAGGCTTTAAGGTTCCTGGACCCCGGCTGAATGCATGCCGGGGTGACGGAACTTGAGACTACTGCAAGAGGCTGCTCTGTGATGGTCATATCCTGCAAGGTCACCGCCAGTGCTTGATGCCTTCAGTCCCTGAGATCATGCCGCTGATTTCTCCTCGTCATGCCGCCAGGCTTTCGGCCGGAATCCAGAGCTCACCGGCTCCCGGCCGAAGCTTGTTCCCCCAGGCCTTGGGCGGGGAACCTGCCGAGGTGACGGTTCATGGACATGTCCGAGAATGCTGCCATTAAGCACTGGTGACCACGCTCCTCTCCGGAACAGCCCTGCGCGTCCGGGAGACCACGCCATGCCCGGGTGCAGCCGGGGTTCCCTCACCCAGGGGAGGTCGGTGCCTGGCAACGGCCGGACCGCCTCTTGCCATGAGCATACCATGCCCCAGCCAATGGTTGCCAGATTTTCGTGTGACTCTCTGCCCCAGCCTGCCTCCCATGGTTCCTTCCCGATCGGTCACGCCGGCCCATGCGCCCGCGGCGGGCAGTCTGCGTGGCGGTCCCCGAGGAATTCTTTGGACTGCCGGCCCATGGACCCGCGGCGGGCAGTCCTCGTCAGACGCTTCTCGCCCGCTCGCCGAACAGGGCCGTCAACCTGCGGCACGTCGCCGCCGCGTAGTCATCGCCGAGGGCATAACCCCATTGGTTTTGCATGAAGACCTCGCGGACCTGCTGCCGGTAGTTGAGGGTATCCAGCAGGACCGAGTCCGTTACCGGCGCCAGCATGGCATGAAGGCGCGCCGGGTTCATGGGGAGGATCGGGGCAATGAACACCCAGGTGGCGATGCCCGCCGCGCGTAATTCCTTCAGGGCTCCCACCCGCAGGCGCAGCGGCGGCGCACCGGGTTCCAGCACACTTCGCACCCGTTCGTCATCGGTGCCGATGGAAAAGCCCACGGAAACCCGCGGCATCGCCCTGAGCAGGTCCACATCCCGCACCACCAGCGGCGAACGGGTCAGGATCTCGACTTCCCAGCCAAACTCGAGCAGGACCTCGAGGCACCCCCGCGTCAGCCGCCAGTCGCGCTCGGCCGGCTGATAGGGATCGCAAACGCTGGAAAGCATGACCGCCCCCCGCTTCTTCCTGCGACCGAGCTCCCGGCGAAGGATGGCGACGATATTCCCCTTGCACTCGACAAAGGTCCCCCAGGGAGCATGGGCATGGGTGCGGGAGTATTTCCGCATGAAGACCGCGTAGCAGTAGCGACAGCCATGGCTGCAGCCCAGGTAGGGATTGATCACATGACTCACCCCCGGGATTCTGGACTTCACCAGTGCGGTCTTGGCCTCGATGGCAACCATATCCATTGCGCATCCCCACCCTTCAGATAACAGCCGGCATCATCGTGCAGGGAAATTATGCCAGATTTTCGCGCGAATCCCAACGCCAACGCCAGGTGCCAGCAAGAAGCAGGATGGCCTGCAATTGTTGGCGCTATTTCTGAGCGTCCGCTGCCGGGATTTTGCTTTGAGCTCCCGCGCCAAGTGGGCTGGAATCGCCTCCGGCCCTCAGGGGGACGTTGTTTTCGTGACATTAGAGCAGTGCCACATAATCTTGGATGCCCGCCGGAAACACGCGCCCATGACGCTGCGGCACCTGTCATTCCCGCAGGTTCTTAACGGGAATCCAGCATGCCGGGAAAGTGCCGCTCGTTCTGCTCGCTCCCAACCTCCTGCGCAACCAGCGGCGGTTTCCGCCAACGATCATGGCACTTCGAAGGGGCGATATGATGCTTGCGCTATGCTTGGGAGTGGCGCCAATGCTGACCTGGCCTCAGGAACCGAAGAAGATCAGCAGGCTGGCCACGAGCTCGGCCATTCGTCGGAAGTCGAGCTTATCCATGGTATCGGTTGGGAGATGATAGTGCGGATTGCGGTAGAAGGCCGTATCCGTCACCATGACGGCCTCGTAACCCTCGTTCCAGAACGACGAATGATCGCTCAGCCGGACCGAGGGCATGATCCAGCCGTTCAGCGGCACGGTCAGCGTGACCACCGGCAGCTCGGGGTTCTTCCGGAAAGCCGCCTCCAGGCCTCGGGTCAGTTTCCTCGAGCCGGAATTCCCCACAATCCCGATGAAATTGCCCGCTTCGGGGTAATCCAGGAACATGAGCGGGAACGGGTAGCGCTGACAGCCTGGTTCATGACAGTAATAGCCCACCATTTCGAGGCAGATCATCCCGTCCAGCTGCTCGCCCGCATTCCGCGCCTGCCTGGCGTAGACCCGACTGCCCATGTGGCGGGTGGCGTAGGCGGGCGGTTCTTCGAGGGCGAAGGCCACCAACTTCACCGTGGCGTTCAACGGACGGGAGCCGTCCAGGATCTTGAGGCATCTGGCCGTCTCGAGCAGAACGGCAATGGCGGCGGCGTTGTCATCCGCCCCGACCGTGCCCGCAACCGAATCATAGTGAGCCCCCACCAGATAGGTGCGCCGGGAAGGAGCATCCCCTGCCTGGATCCGGGCAATGACGTTCGCTAGCGTCAGGTTTTCGTAGGGGTAGCGCTGGTTTTCCACCGGCAGACCCAGCTCGTGATAGCAGGACTCGATATAAGCCCGAGCTCTTTCCAGGTTTTCCGGCCGGACTACGCTCCGCTCGCCAATGGTGACCGTCAGCATCGTGAGGTGCCGCCGCAATCGCTCGGATGTCTCCTGAATGTCGATCATCGCGCCCTCCTCGCCCCGGAGGCTGCCGGTCATCAGCAGCACCCCAGGCAGACACAGAGTGAGTGCAAACAGGACCTTTCTGATAGGACGCCTCACTCTATCTTCTGCATATGCCAACAACACCTCATAAATCAAGGGAACTCCCGGCCTCCGTGATGGTTTTGCTTGTCACCGTGAACATGCAGGTCATGGTGGTTTTGAGGTCGCTTAGAGACTGTCCAAAAACAACCGTTACTCTTAATCCCAGTGTAGCAGGGTGGGCTGTGCCCACATGCTGCGCCATCGGTGGGCGCAGCCCACGAAAACGGCACACTTGTTTCTGGACGATCACTTAGCCCAAGCAGGTCCTGGATTGGGCCGATGCCGTGATTCGCCGGCAGCAGGTGACTGGTTCCATTTGCGCCTCCTACGTTCGGGTGCAGGAGTTACAGGTGACCGACCATATGGTAGCGCAGTCAGTGGCGTTTGGGCAGAGCCCGGGAGTCCGCTCTGGTATGATTCTCATTAAGATGGTTTCGTAGCACCGAGCCCCAAGAATAAATGGCCAGCCACTCATGACGTGGCACAGGCTTCCAGCCTGTGAGATACACGGGCGAGACGCCCATGCCACAAATAATGGTCACTGATTTCTGTGGCGCAGTACTTGGTTCAAACAGCGTTGAGACAGAGGACCGATGCTGTTGGGATTCAATTCTGAGTGGTGGTCAGGGCGGGGTTCTGTTCGATGGCGGTGATGGCGGCCAGGACACTCTGCCGCTGCGGGCAGCCGGGGTAGAGTTCGAGACCTCGCTTAAAGGCCGCAACCGCTCCCGGAAAGTCATTCAGTTCCATCCGAAAGTAGCCCAAGGCCAGCCAGGCCCTGGCGTAGTCCGGGTCGAGCGCCAGGGCGCGATCGACGGCCGCGATGGCAGGGTCGATTTCCTTGCGGTCATGGATGTAATAGGCCTTGAGCAGATGAGCGTCAGCCACTCCGGGCTGAATCTCGAGGGCATAATCCAGCAGCTTTTCCCCGACACTCCGGAAGTAGCCCGACCATGTTGGGGTGCGGGCCAGATAGGCCAGCGCCATGCTGGCGTTGAAGCGAGAGAAAGGAGAAGACTGGTACTCCTGCGTGATGTATTCTTTTTTCACCTGAGTGTAATTCAGTCCATCCTCCCTCTTGATATCATCCAGGAGCCTGATGGCTTCTCTCTCTCCTGGGACTGTCCCGATCGCGATGGTGAGCAAGTACGTCGCCTCTCCTCGTTCTCCTTTCTCCAGAAGTCTCTTTGCGATCCACAGTTCGGCGGGTGAATCACCCGGATCGTTTATCCCATCGCCGTCAAGATCAACCTGTCGCTCGCCCGCCGCCCGCAAGATCGCGACCAGCATCCCCTCGACCTGCCTTAAATGGTACAGAGAACCTCCTGTCAAACGCACGCTCTGTAAACCCAGCATGGCAACTCGGTAGGCCTCGGGCAGATTCCCCAGCTTCAAGTGAGCCTGCGCAAGGTTCAACTGGAAATTGGTGAGTGAACCCGCATCAAATTTCTTTGGGCGATTTTGGAAGAGATATTCCCCCCGCTCCACTACCTCCTCGAACCTTTTCAAGCCGGTGAGAGAAACCAGGATCGTATTGGCCGCCACGAAATACTGCTCGTGGTGCTCGCGTCCCAGGGCGATGGCCGTTTCTGCCTGACGGATCGATTTTTCGTACAGTCCCGCCCGCCCGTAGGCAACGGCAAGGTTGGCGTGAGCTCGAGGATGATTCGGGGCCTTTTTGACCCCGTCCTCGTAGAGGGCAAGGCTGCTTTGCCAGGCTTCGTTGCGATAGAAGGTCAGAAGCGTCAAGCTCGAAAAGACCAGGGCAAATACGCAGGTACTGATGATTGCGAGATCCCTCGCCGAACGTCTGGCAAGAAGATAACTCAGGCCCTCCACCAGAAGGCAGACCACCACCAGCGAGATCCCGACGGAAGGAAGATACAGGCGGTGTTCGAAGATCAGTTCCAGAGGCACAATGGACGATTCAATGACAAGATTTAAGAAGTACCACACAGAGCCATAAGTGATGAGAGGAAACCTTTTTCGATAGCGGAGAGTCAACCAGCCAAGAATCACAAGAAGCATGATGGCCGGAAGAGTGCTCGGAGGGTCCAGCAATGAGACGGACAACACCACATCGTGTTCGAGAGAAAGCCTTGAGAGAGCTGGCCATAGAAAGAGTGAAAGATACCAGATAACGATCCGGGATTGGGTGAGAAGGCGTTCCAGCAGAGTGAAATGCCGGATTCCGTAGCCCGCCGCCAGATCCTGGAACAATCTCACAGCGTAGAAAGATACCCCTGTCGCACCGATGAGGATAAGAACCCAAACGGACCAGGGAGCTGCTTTCAGCCGTTTCCAGAGAGACCGGTGCAGAGTGGGCGTGAAAAACCAAACCTCGGTCACCAGCAACATGATCGGCAGGATCGCCGAGTTCTCCTTGGACAAAAACGCCCCAAGAGAAGCAAGGAGGCATGCCAGGTAGCAAGGGAAGGCCTGCTTCGCATGGCCCTGATCGAGGTGTCTGCGCCTCGCCAAGATATAGAAGGCAACACTGCTGACAAAGAAGAGGGCCTGCATGGCTGCCATGCGCTGGACCAGATAGGTTACGGCATTGGTCTGAATTGGATTCAAGGCCCACAAACCGGCGACCGAAACGGCATAAAACATGGGTGGTAGAGTAAAAGCCCGGCCGGTTTCCCTCTGGACCTGGAAGAGGTTGTAAACCAGGAATAACACTGCAAGACTGGCCAGGATATGGATGAGCAGGTTGGTCAAGTGCAGATAGAAGACTTCTCCCCCGCCGAACCACAGATCCACGGAGAAGGACAGCATGGGAAGCCAGCGCTGCAGTCCAAACACGGTCTTAGACGGAGCGATTAGACTGGAGAGCGAGAAGTCTTTGAGATGAACGTTCTGCTGAAAGATGAAGGTGTGAAAATCATCCAGGACCGGAGGCGAAGAAAAGGTGTTGCTGTAGGCGGTGCAGAGAAACAGGACTAGGAGCAGGGCAAAAATGAATGGAATGATCTTCCGGTTTGAGTTCACACTTGGTGCATTACCTTCGTTGGTCTGGTTTGTCGGTTATGAAAGTGCAAAGGGGAGGCATGCTGGAAACGACTGCCCCCCCGTTTCTTAGTTTAGGTCTTTATTTAAAAGTATATTGTCATCGACAACTACAGACCCAGTTCTACAGCAAGCGTTCCAGCATAAGACCAGTAGAGTTTTTGGGCATTCGTAACGTCAGGACTCTGCTTTGCAACCATGTAGAAAACGTTTCGGCCGCCGTCTGCGCTCAGAGAGCTGAACGGTTTTTTATCGCTGTCCGCATCCATCGTTGTACTATAATTGATCGCAACTTTTAGCCTAGGAGTAGGATCTTCCGGGTCCCAATCACCGTAGGTAATTGTTATGAAGCGGGTATCCGCGTCGCCAGTGAATTGTTTCAGCATGTCGTCGGTGGTAATCGCCGGGAGACCGCTTTGGACGGCATAGTAAGTGCCGATATTGGTTTCAATCGAATGTACTGCCGGCATCACCAGACTGGTCAGTCTGGATTTGGCAACATAGCGTTGGTAGTAAGGGACGGCGACGGCGGCCAGGATGCCGATGATGGCCACGACGATCATCAACTCAACCAGGGTGAAACCTTTGCTTTCCTTCATTTTGATCAACATTGTCTTGTCCTTTCCGGTTGTTCTCATTTGTTGTGATATTGATCAATCGATCCTTCAGTCAGTTTCTATACATTCTCTTATAAGACTACCTCAAAACCACGCTTGCCCTGTCGTTCCACCCCCCTTTCCATGCTATGACTTGTTATCCTTTCCGGTTTTCTTCTATCTGCCACCATGTCTTCTTTCCGATGATGGCAAACGTTAAAGCAATGAGTATGCCAACGGGCTCAGGAAATCTTCCCAGGGAAAGCCCGATTGTTGGCCAGAAAGTCGCTCAAAACGTCACCCCGGCAGATTTTAGGCCGGGGTCCAGGTAGTCGTAAAAGCGTTGGATTCCGGCCAGGAGCACTCCGGAATGAGGGTTTTGGGGTTGTGGGAGATTCACTTCATGGACCCTCAATTTGCGTTCTTTGACAATCCTCTTGGAGGGTTTCTGAAAAGTTGTCCAAACCTTCAGTCAGGCGAAGGCTGCAATATTGTTGAATTAGGCGATGTGATTCCCCCCTTGAGGGGGGCTAAGGGGGGTGTAAGGGGTTGTAAGAACGTCAGAAACACCCCCCCCTTACCCCCCCCTCAAGGGGGGAATTTGCCCTTAGCGAGTTCCTTATTTCAACAGCCTTGGGCGAAGGCCGCTTCCGCAGGAATGGCTAAAAAGGCAGCGTTTCAGCCTCCTTGGATAGCCTTGTGACGGCGACAAAATTTGTCATGGGGCTGACGGATCGTGACAACGACAAAAGGGGAAAGACAGCGGTGGAGATGCAAAGCCGGCACTGCCCCCACGAGGCGATTCGTCGGCTTGACCAAATGGCTGCGCTGGTGTCTGTCTTTGCTCCAGGAGTTTATACCACGAACGGCTGAAATCAGGGATTTCTGTCATTTCGACCGTAGGGAGAAATCTTAAGATCTCTCACATTCGTTCGAGATGACAATAGTCCAAATCTTACCCGTGCGCGAAAAAGAGCCCTGCAAAGGGGTTGCAATATATAGTCTATAGTTCATAGTACTATAGGGGGGTGGCGTGCGGATTTTTAAAACGAAGTGGTTCGTGCGCTATGCGCGACAGGAGCGGATCGGGGATCACAGTTTACGCGAAGCAATCGAGCGGGCGGAACGCGGGATCGTGGATGCCGATTTAGGCGGCGGCATCATCAAGCAATGGGTTGCGCGGACAGGGCAAGGCCGTTCGAGTGGGTTCCGGTTGCTCATCGCCTATCGCTCCGGTGATCGCGCAGTGTTCCTTTAAGGCTTCGCCAAAAAGGAACAGGATAACATCGACGACGATGAACTTGAAACGCTGCGGGAGATCGGGGCGGCATGGCTTGAGGCGAAAGTTGCTCGCCTCGAACACGCAATAAAAGAAGGGATTCTACAGGAGGCAAGCTATGACGAAGGAAAACAAAAAACCTAACCGGCTGACTCGAGCAATGCTTGTGACGGCCAAGGATATGCGAAGCGCCGGGGTTCTGGACGAGGTGGCTGACAACAAAATCACCATGCGTCACCTTGGCGTGAAAGACAGGGCCGAAGTCGAGACGCTGACAGGCGAGGACATCCGGGCCATGCGCGAACAAGCGCACATGAGTCAAGCGGTCTTCGCTCATTACTTGAATCTGACGGTCGGCTACGTGTCGCAATTGGAACGCGGTGCAAAGCGTCCGACAGGCGCGGCGCTCGCCCTGCTGAACGTGATCCGGCGTAAAGGAATAGAGGCAATTTTTTGAAGGGATCGCTCCCTTCTTCTTTCCCTATTGCCATTTTCCTCCAGACCGATAGGCAAAAAGCGACGCCCAGCTTGCGCAGCTTAAAAGACGCCAAGTGGCAAATGAGCGTAAAGAAGACACCCGCCTATGTGCCCGCAAGCCCCTGGCAATGGATGTCCTGCGTCCAAACGAGAGCGCCACAGGTCTGAGCAGTCGTGAGCAGTTGCATTGATAATGATCTCGGCCAGAGGCAGCCCGAGCTCACTTCCCGTTTTGGCCGCTTTGAGAGCAATGCTCGCCCTCAAAGCCACGAGCGGACTGATAACGAGGTCGCATTGAAATATCAAAGCGATGTGATGAGGTTTCAATGCAGACAATTCGGGGAGCGTATCCCACGAAAGATGCCAGGGCTCATATCCCAGGTGTTCTTGGCTCATCGCGGATTAGCGTGATATTGGCAGCACAATCTCACGCGAAGGCGCGAAAAGATTCTTTACACCTTTGCGGCCTCGCGCGACCGCGTGCGACTGACCGGTCAGGGCACGGAAATCCGCCGTGACCCGGAAAGCCGTTTTCTAAAATTTTCAAGACCGCAGTGGCGAAATATCTATCAGATCATGAATAGTGTACAATATATAGTGTGCACGGGTAAGATCTGGAGGATTGTCATCTCGAACGAATGTGAGAGATCTTAAGATTTCTCCCCCCGGTCGAAATGACAGGGGCCCCGGATTCCAAGCGTTCGTGGTATAATTTCAGCAAGTAGGCTGACAGAATCTGCCGCTTAGATTGGTTCTATCCTAATCCTGAATAGTCGCATAAATGCATTCTTGCGAGCGGTCTGCGATGGTAAAAAATCGGGAGGAGATGAAGTCATGACCAACATGATCGATGTTCATGGGCTGCCAGAAAAGGATATTCAACTGCTCGAGCGCATGGTTGAACGTCTCAGAACCAAAGCCAGGAGGGAAAAACGAGTCCGGCAGGAAGATGAGCAGGAGATCGCTTTTGCCACGTGGCCGCTGGGTTTGAAAGGTGATGTTACAAGAGAGGAAATCTATGACTACCTCTGAGATCAGTCTGCTGGATACGAACGTTCTGGTTTATGCTGCTGATGTCACTTCGCCTTTTCATCAGGATTCTAGGGACTTGCGAGACAGGGGCATCAAAGGCGAAATCTCCTTGTGTGTCTTTCCGCAAATCTTCTATGAGTTCTTTGCGATTGTCACCGATCCGAGACGAGTGCAAAATCCCAGGTCGCAACAGGAGGCAGCTCTCGAAATCGATAAGTACTACCGGACCGACAATCTCTTGAAGATGTTCGCCGGTCCTGACCTGATCACGATCACCCTTGGCCTGCTCAAGCGTTATGAAATCAGAAGACAGGAAATTTTTGATCTTCAGCTGGTGGCAACGATGCTCTCATGCGGCGTGGGCCGAATTTTCACTTTCAATGAGGATCATTTCAGCAAGTACCAGGAGATCACAGTCTTGAAACCCTGAAAGGTGCCGGCTCTCCTCATCACTTGCCCGACCCGATCAGGTTGGGTCGTTGATGGCGCGGGCTTTTTACGGCCGAGGAAAGGCAGGGCCGGACTATCGTGCCACGAGTACAGCGCGGCGAAAGTTCGGTACCCTTACACATGTTGCGTTTCGCTCCTCTCAACGCAACCTACCATCTACGTGTCGCAATTGGAACGTGGTGCAAAGCGTCCGACAGGCGCGGCGCTCGCCCTGCTGAACGTGATCCGGCGTAAAGGAATAGAGGCAATTTTTTGAAGGGATCGCTCCCTTCTTCTTTCCCTATTGCCATTTTCCTTCAGACCGATAGGCAAAAATCGACGCCCAGCTTGCGCAGCTTAAAAGACGCCAAGTGGCGAATGAGCGTAAAGAAGACACCCGCCTATGTGCCCGCAAGCCCCTGAAAATGGACGTCCTGCGTCCAGATGAGAGCGCCGCAGGTCTGAGCAGTCGTGAGCAGTTGCATTGATGATGCTCTCGGCCAGAGGCAGCCCGCGCTCACTTCCCATTTTGGCCGCCTTGAGAGCAATGCTCGCACTCAAAGCCACGGGCGGACTGATAACGAGGTCGCATTGAAATATCAAAGCGGTGTGATGATATTTCAATGCAGACAATTCGGGGAGGGTATTCCACGAAAGATGCCAGGGCTCATCTCCCAGGTGTTCTTGGCTCATCGCGGATTAGCGTGATATTGGCAGCACAATCTCACGCGAAGGCGCGAAAAGATTCTTTACACCTTTGCGGCCTCGCGCGACCGCGTGCGACTGACCGGTCCGGGCACGGAATCCGCCGTGAGCCGGAAAGCCTCTCCAATACTCTCGAAACCGCAGTGGTGAAATACTTCTCAGATCATGAATGGTGTACAATATATATCCTGCGCACCGGTAAGATCTGGAGGATTGTCATCTCGAACGGCTGATGATTGCCGACTGGGCGTCGACAATATTGTGGTATAAGGAGAGTGTGGAACATCGATGTGAAAAAGGAGAAGCAGATGAGCCTGAATGTACAAGACTTGGTGGATGCAAAGCTCTATCCGAATCACGAGGCCGTCATGCAGGATGCCTTGCGATCCCTCTTTCAGGAAAGGCCTCAACTGCGAATTGAACTTGCGGTCCATAGTTATCGGAACCAGAATATTTCGCTTGCCAAGGCAGCTCATCTGGCCAGAGTGAGCTTTGACCGAATGAAGGAGATCCTGGTGAAACGAGGCGTCCAATTGCGCCTTGGCCCGGAAGACGACCGGGAAGCTGGGAATGAGGTTGACAGCATGGAGCGTATTCTTGCCGAAAGAAAAGCCCGGTGACGGTTATTGCGAACACCACGATCATCTCGAATTTCGCTTCGGTGGGCAGGCTGGATATCCTGAAGGATTTGCTGGGTCAACTCTACATCACAACCGAGGTGTATGCCGAAATTCAGGACGGTCTGGCTGAAGGATACGATTTCTATATCGGCATTGAATCCCATATGTATCCGCTGGTCTCGGACGGATGGCTGCATTTGACATCTCTGGAGGGTGAGGAGGAACTCTGCATCTTCAGTCACATGCCCGCCGCGCTCCATCGTGGTGAGGCCTCCTGCCTCGCGGTTGCAGTACGACGCGGAATGGCTTTTCTCACCGATGACGCTCGTGCTCGATCGGTGGCGCGAGAGCTTCAGGTTGTCGTATCGGGCACTCTGGGGATTTTGGTGCGCGCGGTAACCGAAGAACACCTTTCCCTGGAGGTGGCTGATTCGGTGCTCAATCAAATGATAAAGGCAGGTTATCACTCACCGTACGGGACTCTGGCCGGACTCCTGACGCGCTGATTCTTGGTCTCGCTGGTTCCCGCTCGTTCTGGAAGCTTTCAGACCGACAATCTCTTGAAAATGTTCGCCGGTCCTGACCTGATCACGCTCACCCTTGACCTGCTCAAGCGTTATTATACCACGAACGGCTGGAATCCGGGATTTCTGTCATTTCGACCGTAGGGAGAAATCTTAAGATCTCTCACATTCGTTCGAGATGACAATACTCAAGGTAGTCAAGATCTTACCCGTGCGCAGTATAAATCAGAGGACAGGAAGTTTTTGACTTTTCTTCTACAGTGTTTTGCGAAAAATGGCCTTTTGGAGTCCGTAAACCCGCATGAAATCTAGGTCGTGTTTTTTGAACGAAAAAAATGTAGTGCCAGGAACTAAGCACTTTTTCCTTGAT
>Ga0255346_1002008_pt1 | contig 26953 bp, 23 predicted proteins | sample wastewater_treat_FD_194410 | JGI IMG/M metagenome (GOLD analysis project Ga0255346, IMG submission 194410) | Wastewater microbial communities from Lulu Island WWTP, Vancouver, Canada - plant22 | ecosystem: Engineered > WWTP > Wastewater > Unclassified | place: Canada: Vancouver, British Columbia...
CGGGGATATTTGCAAATTTTTTGTCTTCATCTTCTGCTGATCATATCTGAACAAGAGGTCAAAATCTACCAATTCTCACCAACACTGGTTTTCAGCTTTTTGGATCTTCTCATAAAATTCTTTCTCAGCTAAATCTTTCTGTTCATTCAGCACTTATCACATCCTCATGAAATGGTCAATAAAATTTGTGTAACATTTTTTCTCGTTGCATATCTCCAGATGCTATCAGATCAAATTGTTCTTCAACTGATGCAGTAAAATTGTAATCCATAATATTGTTGAAATTCTCCATCAAAAAATCAGTCACAGTTCTTCCAATATCAGTAGGGAATAATTTATTTTTTTCTACTCAAGTATTTTGAGATTTTGTATTAGTTGAAATGTTATTGTTTTTCAAAATCACTTCGAAATAATCCCTTTTTTCTCATGTCCTACTATCTAAAATAACATATCACCTTTTTTGGATTGTAGAAATAGTTGGCGCATAAGTAGATGGACGCCCAATTCATTTTTTTTCTAACTCTTTTACTAAACTAGCTTCTGTGTATCTTGGTGGATGTTTTTTGAACTTTTCTGTACTAATAATTTCTAGCATGTTCAATTTTTCTCATTTTTCTAGTTTTGGCAAAATTGAATTATTTTCCTCGTTCTCATCATCATTTGATTCTATATAGATTTTCAAAAATCCATCAAATTTCACTACCTCTCACTCGGCTATAAATTTGTTTTTATGGTTTGAAATATTGATTGTTGCTTTGGTTTTTTCTATTTTAGCTGGAGCCATTTGAGAGGCTATAGTTCTTTTTCGTATTAAATCGTACAATTTTTTTTGTGCAGCATCTGCTCATGCTATAGGGTTTTCTAAATGTGTTGGTCTAATACATTCATGAGCTTCTTGAGCTCATTTTGTGCTTGATTTATAGTTTGTTGGATTTGAATATTCTTTTCAATAATTCTTTGTGATTTCTATTTGTGCTGCAGAAATGGCGTCTTGAGATAAGTTTACCGAATCTGTTCTCATATATGTGATATGTCATGCTTCATATAATTTTTGAGCTATTTGCATTGTACGAGAAACAGAAAATCATAGTTTTCTACTAGCTTCTTGTTGTAGCGTAGAAGTAGTAAACGGAGCCGAAGGAGTTTTTTTTCCTGGTTTAGTTTCTACATCAGAAATCTGGAACTCAGAACTTTTACACAATTCCAAAAAAGACTTTACATCTTCTATTTTTTTGAAATCAGTGTTTAGGGTGGCATTAAAATTTTGTTTTGAGTCTCATACAAAAGTTCAAACTGTCTTGAAAAAATTAGCTGATTTAAATTTCTCGATTTCTCTTTCTCTTTCTACAATCAAACGAACGGCTACAGACTGCACTCTACCAGCTGACAATCATCTAGCGATTTTTTTCCAAAGTACAGGAGAAAGCTCAAATCAAACAAGACGATCCAAAATCCTTCTAGCTTGTTGTGCATCTACAAGATTCATATCTATGGTTCTAGGGTTTGCTACAGCATGTTCTATAGCTTTTTTGGTAATTTCATGAAAAACTATTCTAGCAGTTGTTTTGATATCTAGTCATAATTCGTTCGCAACATGTCGTCCAATGGCTTCTCATTCGCGATCTTCATCAGTTGCAATCCATATTTTTTCTGCCTGTTTTGCATACTTTTTGAGATTTTCAATAGTTTTCTTTTTGTCAGGACTTACTTCGTATATTGGTTTGAAATTATTTTGGACATCTACTCATAAACTTTTTTGAGGTAAATCTACCACATGTCAGTATGATGCTTGTACCTCAAAGTCATCTCAAAGTATCTTTTTGATGGTTGTTGATTTTGCAGGAGACTCTACAATAACTAGATTTTTGGCCATTAGATTAGTTTATGTATAAATATTTTCATTCCATAATATTTTGTATGTTACAAAAGATAGATTTAATTTCAAGGAAAATAAAAAATCCTAAAACCAGTTAGGATTTTTTGTACTATAAAAACAGTTTCATATTGATTGTTTCTTTGTTTTTGTCTTATTCAGTTTCATTCAATAGGCTATCAATTTCTCATTGATAAACATTTTTTGATTTGTAGTGTATTTATACTTATAACATTCAGGCTATATTTTATAATATCCACAACAATTCACTCAAAAGAAAGTTTATGCCATGCAATATTGTGTTGAAATATTTTAACATAAAAGTATACATAAATTATGTATAAATTTATATCATCTTTTATAAAATAAAAAAATACTCATGAAAAAATTTATTTTAGTTGCTACTTTTATTTTATTTATGTTTTGATTTTCTTCTGCTACGACTTCACTAATCAATGAAACTATAAATTGAAAAAAGGTACAAGTTATGAAAGTAGAGTTAGACTGAAAGTCAAAAATTGTCGTTTCAGCTGTTGATAATTACAATCCAGCTAAATCTTTAAAATCTCTCATGGATTCAGTTTGATGAATACATGCTATAAATTGAGGATTTTTTTGTCCAAATGAAAAGGCATATTCTTGGTGTGAATGAAATACCACAGATCAGCTGAGAATTTCCAACTGAAAACTGATGTCTAGGTGGCAAACAGACATAGCTGATTGACAAGCGGTTTTTGGTTTTGATACAGAATGAAATCCCAACATGGTATTATGAAGACCTGGTCCAGGATGGTTTTGGGATCAAAGCATTCCACAACGAAATCATCCTTGATTAAGCAATATACACGACTGAATTATGATGTATTCTTTAGTAAGTAATGGTATTAATATAGCTGTTAATAATAAAAAAATGAACTCAGATCCAAAACAATGAAAAGCTTGAAATAAAACATTTATTTGTAGTACTAAAGATAAAAGTACAATATATATGTGATATGTAGAGTGAGTGACCTTTTCTGCTTTAGCTGATTATATCATAAAAACATTTGCTTGTTATGATGCAATTCAGTTAGACAATTGATGAACAAAGGCTATGATTTTCAATGATAAATATATTGCTTGACCATGAAGAAACATGATGGATGCATTTATTATTCTAGAAGAAAAGGGTGTTTCCAGTCCAGAAATAAATGATTTACCAAAACTTCAAACAAACACTAACTCAATCACAAACGACTACCAAGTAAGTAGTAAAATAAAATCAAGAGTAGATCTTGTTATGTCAGTAATAGAAAAACAACGGTGACAAAAGTATTCGCTTGATGAACAAAGAAACAAATATAGACAAGTTGTAAACTCTTTTTCTAGATTTAAGTTTCAGTGAGAACAAAAGGAAACAATAGATTATCTATTATATTTATTCAATCTTAAATTAAAAACATTAGATTAATCTAATATTCCATTTCAAAAAAATCCTGAATTATGTTCAGGATTTTTTGTACTATAAAAGCAGTTTCATATTGATTGTTTTTTTGTTTTTGTCTTATTCAGTTTCATTCAATAGGCTATCAATTTCTCATTGATAAACATTTTTTGGATTAACTCCAATTATTGGTTTTACCACTTCTCCATTTTTTAAGACAAAAACAGCAGGAATAGAACTTACCTGAAAAGCTCCAGCTAGTGGCCCATTTTCAGGGTTTTCTACATTAATTTTTACAATTTTTACATTTTTTCATTCATTGTCCAAAGCTAATTCATCTAATATTGGTCATAACATTCTACAAGGCCCACATCGTTCTGCCCAAAAATCAGCTATTACTATTCATTGAAATTCTACAACTTCTTTTTTAAATTGTTCTACTCACTCTAAATGTATTACTCACATGATATTAAAAGGTTATAAATTAAAAGATTAGTCGCTGTTAGTCGATAGTCTACAGTCGCTAGTTAAGAGTCGCTAGTCAATAGTCGCTAGTCAATAGTCGCTAGTCAATAGTCGTTAGTTATTATCTGTTGACTAGCGACTAGCGACTGTCGACTAAAGACCATCAAATAGCTACTAAAGTGTATTTAAGTACTTTTCCACCTCAATTGCAGCCATACAACCAGTACCAGCAGAGGTAATAGCTTGACGGAATTTTTTGTCTTGAACATCTCAAGCCGCAAACACTCCAGGTACAGAGGTTTGAGTGCTTCAAGGTTTTGTAACTATATAACCAGCTTCATCCAATTCTAACTGACCGTCCAAAAAACTAGTGTTTGGAGTATGTCATATAGCATAAAACAGTCATTTTGCTTCCAATACAGATTCTGTATTTGTTTTATTGTTTACTATTTTCAATCAAGTCATATTTCAACCATTCTCTCCTAGAATTTCTTTTGCTTCTGTATTCCATAAAAATTCTATTTTTGGATTGGATTTTGCTCTTTCTTGCATTATTTTGGAAGCTCTAAGTTCATCTCTTCTCACTAATACGGTCACCTTGGAGGCAAAATGAGTTAGGTGAATCGCTTCTTCCATAGCGGCATCTCCTCATCAAATCACAACTATATGTTGGTCGCGAAATATTGGTAATCATCAATCACAAATAGCACAAGCTGAAACACCTCTTCATCGATAATTGGCCTCTCATAAAAGTCACATTCTTTTTGCGGTAGCTCCAGTAGCTATGATCAAACTCTTTGCTTCAAAAATTTCTCCTCCTACATATACTTTGAATGGACTTGAACTTAAGTCCACTTTGTCAACGGTTTTAGTTTCAATTCTAGCTCCTGAATTTATTGATTGTTGTCTCATGTTGTACATAAGTTGAGATCCATCTATCCCATCGGGAAATCCTGGAAAGTTTTCAATAGTCGTGGTTGTAGTAAGTTGTCATCATGCAGCAATTCCTCAGGCCATAAATCATTCAAACATAAGGGGATTTAATAAAGCTTTACTTGTATATATAGCGGAAGTGTGTCATGCTGGACCAGATCATATAATGATTACATTTTCCATGATAAAAAGTTACCAAATAAATTTTAGAACATATTTACGGAAACATAAATAAGTATTTCTGAAAAAAAATCAACATAATACAATCTATTTCGTAACCAAAAATATTAAAAGAATGTGTAATTTTTATTTTTCAACAAAATTAACAATTGTCAAATAAAAATTCTTGATTAGGAACTAAATTTTAATATAATACATAGTATAAAGTATTTTAGGGGTTAAATTTTTATCTAATTTTTAGATTAAAAATGTGAAACTATCGCGACGAATTTTTGGAAAATACTTATTATCTCATCTCAAACAAATGATTCAATAACAACATCTTGTTTGAGAATTCCGATGATTACAAAACTTTCATTTTGTATATAGTTTCAAATATATTAGATCATAGTGGTATAAATGTTTCTGCGTATAGTATATTGCCAGATAGATTTTATTTTGTCATAAAAAATCAAGAAACAGGGTTCAAAATATCTGATTTTATGAGGAAAATACAAGTCAGTTATGCTATGTATTTCAAGAAAAAGTCTCAAGACGAATCATTGAGATGAATTCCTGTTTTTGAGTGAAGATTCAAGGCACACAAAATTGAGTTAGAGGATTTACAAGAAATAGAGAGCTGTGTAGCTTTTGAACCTCTTAGAGCTTGATTGATTGAAAATATCCAAAATCGACCATATACCAGTGCTCATCAATCTTTGGATACATGATATGACTATAAATCTCAAATGTATTTAAAAATATATAGCGAAGTTCCACAAATACAAAAAATCTTCTTTGAAGAAGAGTTTTTATATAAGATTTAATTTATACTAGTTATCTGTAACTTAATTCTGTTTTGCTAGGAACTTGTACTATCTCTGGATGAATTTCAATAATTTTTTTTGTTTGATTGTTTCCATACATTTTTTCTCGATTTCTTTGAGTTTGTTCTAAAATTTCAGTTTTTACGATTTCTTGTTTAAATTGTATAGCTGCTAGTTCGTTATTAGCTTTTCTCAAAAAGTATCATTCAGTAGACGATAAAGAAACAAAGCGCAGATATATTAATGTACACAAAATAAAAAAACCAGCTAATCCCGATATTTTTATTACATCCAAAAACAGTTTGTTGTTTTTTTGTTTGTTCAACAAAAAATCATAATATTCTTTTACTGAATTTTTGGATATAAAAGCAAATTTTTTCATACAATCATTTAGTTTTGTGTAAATGTTTTTTCTATCACTCTATACTTTGCACTTCTACTAGCTCTATTTTTTAGAACTTCTTGGTAGCTTGCTGGAATAGCTTTTTTGTAAACCAATTCAAACAAACCTGATTTGGATAAATCCTTAAAATAGTTTTTTACGATTCTGTCTTCCAAACTATGAAATGTAATGATTCCACACCTTCATCAATCAGACAAAGTATTTGGAAGTTGATCCAACATCAACTTTAGATTATCTATTTCTTTATTAGTTTCAATCCTAATTGCTTGAAAAATTACAGTACTAGCTTTTTGTCCCAGACCGACTTGATTTAGTAAGTTTTTTAATTCAAAAGTAGTTTCTATCTTTTTGTTTTTTCTTTCTTTAATTATAATCATAGCAATTTCTTGTGCTTTAGAAATAGAGAATTCAGCATAATCCACAAAAACTCTTGTTAATTCTTGTTCGGAATAATCATTGATAATATCATGAGCTGATTTCCCATTTTTATTATTGAATCTCATATCAAGTTTTGACTTATAATTCAAAGAAAAACCACGCTCTCAGTCTTTGAAATGTTCCATATTTACTCACAAATCCAACAAAATGAAATCAGCCTTTTGTTCTCATAAAAATTTGGGAATATCTACATAAGAAGATCAAATAAATTCTATTTTATCTTCCAAATCTTTAAGCCTATTTTTAGTCTCTTCCAAAATATTTGGATCTAAATCAAACCCAAAAAATTTTTTAACACTAGGAAATTTTTCCAAAATTGCTCTTGAATGTCATCAGTGTCACAATGTTCAATCTACGACTATTTTACAATTCATAGGTATAGACTCCAATACCTCGTTCAGCATTACAGGGAAATGATTTATCATAAGTTTGCAAATACTATACTAAATTAAATCCAGTCTATAAAATTAAAATGAAATTGCAAAAGAAATATGTTTTATTATACTGAATTTTAGATATATTATTTTCTTATTAGTATTAATAAGAAAATATTTGTGTAGCATTAAACGATTATTTTATTTTTTTTATAAACTACAAAATGAATTTATACAAAACTATCCCAGCTTATCACAATAAAGAAAAAGGTATTGTAAATATAGTGGTTGATATACCAAAATGATCCACAAATAAGTATGAGTATGATGAAGAATGAGGTTTTTTCAAATTAGATCGCGTAATACATCATAGTATGTTTTATCCTTTTGATTATTGATTTATCCCAAGCACGACAGAATTAGATTGAGATGCTGTAGATGTTTTTTTACTTTGAACATATCCTACTTTCAGTGGATGCGTTATTAGAGCAAGGTTAATAGGAGTAATAGATGTGGTAGATGAAAAATGACAAGATCCAAAACTAATTGCAGTCCCTATTCACGAAATTGATCCTCGTCGAGATGAATATCAATGAGTAAACGATATTCCAAAACATATTAAAGAAGAATTAGGAATATTTTTCAAAGAATATAAAAAATTAGAAACTAGAAAATATGAACACACAGTCGTTCATGGATTTGGTACAAAGTGAGAAGCATATGAATATGTAGATAGAGCAATACTTAGATACCAAAAAAAATAGTAATAGTTACAAGTTATAAACTTTAATAGTAAAAAATCTTTACCCTCGTCTCTATAAGTCGGAATTTGCAAGAGGAGTCTGGCAATTAGGGATTTGAACCGCCACTAGGGAAGTGGGTTTTGGGTGATTTTTATTTACCAACACCGAGACAGTAGCTATTATTTTTTATTAGCTATTTTTAAATTACAATTTGTGTTAGCAGAATTTATAATAAAAATTCGAGTTTGCAGAAAGATTATTCTCATCATTGTTCCTCTAAAGTCATCCCAAGTATTGCTTCATCTTTGCTTACATCTTCTTTGGAGTCTTTGTTGATATAAACAAACATTGGCATGATCATTGGGACTCTTCATATGATTTGCATAATGAATTCTCATAAATCCTCCTTTAAAATTTTCAGATTATCTTTTACTGGCATTTTCCTTTTTGAATTTTCCACATATTTTGCTCTAGCGAATTCTACTACTTTTGTATGAATATCCTTTACTTCAGAAGAATAAACAAAACCTCTAGATTCTATTTGTATGTTTCCAACTAATTCTTTTGTTTTTGCATCTACTTTAAAAATAAGAGCTAAAACTCAATCTTCTGCCATAATACTACGAGCCTTGATTACATATTCTCCAGACATATGTCCTTTTCATTTTCAGTCTACCATCACTGTATCTAGTTTTAATCTTTCATTTCCAATTAGAACAACATCTTGGTACATTTCAATTATTTCTCCATTTTTCATTGGCATAAGAATACGAGACTCTGGCATTCACATATTCATGGCTAAATTTTTGTGTGCATATCTTTCTTTTGCTGGCATAAAGTATGGTAAGAAAAATTCCGGTCTCAACAAAGATAGCATTAATTTATGGTCTTCTATACAACCATGTCCACTGGCATGCACATCAATATCATCATTTGTAATTAAGTTTATATCCTTGAAAATTAAGTTGTTTATCATAGTGTTTACAGCTCATTCGTTTCATGGAATTGGTGTAGCAGACATTAATATTGTATCTCATTTTTTGAGTTGTAAAAAATTATGCTCGTTTCTAGACATTCTGGTAAGTGCTGCAAACTCCTCTCCTTGAGCTCCAGTAGATAGAATTAAAACCTGATCATCTGGAAAAGTATCGACTTCTTCACTTAGTTTACGAATATATCATTTTGGAACTTTTATGTATCCAAGTTGCTGACATATTTCTACATTGTTTACCATAGATCTACCAGATAAAAAAACAGTTTTGTTAGATTTTATGGCGCTGTTTACAATTTGAATAATTCTTCATATGTTGGATGCAAATGTAGCTATAAGCATTCTCGTTTTGGTTTTTTGTATAAGCTCGTCCAAGTTTTCTCATATTTCTTTTTCTGAGATAGATCGTCATTTTTTATTTGCTCATAAACTATCTCCAATATAAAGTTTTACTCATTCTGCTCAAATTCTAGCTATTTTTGCTAAATCTGCTGGTCTGTCTATTGCTGGAGTGTGGTCAATTTTAAAGTCAGCAGAATTGAAAATAATTCATTTTGGAGTATGTATAGATATAGCTAAAGTTTCAGGTATGTTGTGGTTTACTGGCACAAATTCTAATGTAAAACATCAAAGTTTCAACACATCTATATCTGGGTCTATAATTTTATATTTTATTTTTTCTGCATCTTTTGGGTTTTCAAATGTTTTTTTGATAATTCCGAGACTAAGTGGAGTAGTATAGACAGTAGGATATCAAAGTTCTGGCAATATGTCCCTCAAAGATCCAACATGATCCAAGTGACCGTGTGTAATAATGATTCATCTAAGTTTTTTGATATTTTTTTTGACATATGAAATATCTGGAATAATATAATCTGCTCCAAAATTGGCTTGTGTGGTAAACTCCATAGCAGCATCAATAATTATCATATCATTTTCATACTCTATGAACATGCATTGTCAAACTTGTTCTAACCCCATTAAACCTCAAATTCTTACTGGTTTTTCTCATTTTTTAATTAACTTATGAGGATCTCTTATTTCTTGTAATTCTTGTTTTCATAGATGGCGTAAAAATGCTTCAGAAGTCAAATCTTTGTTTACATTTTTGTTAGATTTTCAATCTGATTTGTTATCAATTCTTCACCTTTTTGAATTGTTTTTTTTGCTGAAATCAATATTAAGATTTCAAAATAAACTGTTTTCATTCATTGTTTTTGTTTGTTTAAGTTAAAATAAAAATTTTACATTGTTTTTACTATCTTATGAATCTTTCTTTACTCAGAAAATCTTGCATAGATAGAAACATTCCAATAATTAGCGTAGAAACTGAAGATTTTTTGTCAAAAGTTTTGGAACAGCATAAGCCAAAAGTTTGTTTGGAAATAGGATGAGCGGTAGCTTACAGTTCTATTTTTATAGCAAATAAAATCAAAGAGCGAGATGGGATTTTATATTCCTTTGAAATATCATACAATGATTATCTGGAAGGAATACAAAATGCTTGAAAGTATGAATTGAAAAATTTAACTGTATACCCTTTTGATTTTTTGAAAATAGATATAAAAAAACTAATTCCAAACACTTTAGATTTTGTGTTTGTGGATTGACAAAAAAGTCAGTATGCTAATTATCTAATGAATATCTTTGATATGTTAAGCACCAAAAGTATTTTGGTGTGTGATGATGTAATTAAATACAAAACTAAGATGTTTTGATTATACGAATTTTTAGAAAAAAAGCAAATAATTTATGATGAAATTGATACAGAAGAATGAGATGGTGTTTTGTTAATAGAAAAAGGTAGGGAGAAAGCATAATAAATAAACTATATATTCTTAATTTTATTTCGTATAATGGTAGCAAACTTTTCTTGAAATCACGGAAGTACACTTGATATTCAAGCAATTCCAGGAGCACCATTAATTTCTAAAATAGTTCCCTCAGCAATAGATCACTCCGAAATAATATCTATTCAAAAATAATTTGCTCAAAATATGTCAGCAATTTTTTTTATAAAAAAAATGTCTTCTTCTGACAAAGAAACAACGCTAACTTTTCATCACATTGAAACATTTGCTGTTGGCAATAAATTGATTTCCTTACCTAATGTCAGTACTGTATCTAAAGACATTTCTTGGTCGGCTAAGTATTTTTTTATTTCTTCTAAAAAACCATCATACTGATAGATCGAAATTAGTTCTTTTATAGAACTTGTACCATCTCATTTTATAGATATAGGTTCCCTTTTGTAAGCTACCAAAACTTCTCCATCTAAATAAATTGCCCTATATTCTGTACCTGGCAAATATTGTTGAAGCAAAAAGAATCACTCCTTATTGTCGTTATTGTATAGTTTTAATTCTTGTAAAAGTTGCTTTTGAGAAAATATTTTTTTTACTCACTCTCCTCTACTACCATTATTTGGTTTAAATATTAATGGATATCAGACTTTTTCAGCAAATTCCAAACATGCTTGTATATTATTACTTTCATTAGAAACCGCTGAGCTCTCTTTTACAACAAGCATATCATCAGCAACTTTCTCACCATAGTGTCTTAATATTTTTGTGGTATATATTTTATCTTTAAAAATTCTTCTTATGCTTGAACTATTAAATCAATAATCACTATCATATATCAATTTTCTTTTCCCATTTGAAAAATTTATTGCAATAAGGTATCAATATTCTTCAATTCGATATGGATGTCACTCTTTTTCTAAAATGTCTAATAAAATAAAGATACCATGCTTAATCGTGGTACCTTTTTTTAACAGCTCATCTTTATTTTCTAATCGTTTCAAAGAAGAGATTTTTTTGAGCATATTTTCATCACTATCAAAACTCATATTGTTCATTTCTCCAGTTCCAAAATAAACTCCTAAATAATTTGTTTGAAGATAAAATCTTATTCCTCCTCACTCGGCTCTATTACGACTTCTACATGTTCGCTCTCTTTTTCTTCTATTCTTAAGTTTCAATTTTCAAGATTTAGTTTATATTTTTTTCACTCAAGTTCTAGTTGTTCAAGTTTTTTTTCTACAGCATCGTCTAAATATAACCAAGCATCCAAAGATCTTACATCATCTTCTTCTAAAATTTTGGCTGATTGAACAAGTCCTATCATTTTGTTGTTTATGGTAATAATATAATTTAATTTTCAATCTTTTGATAAAAATGATTTGATAAAAGTTCCATCAATATCATATTCTCATGGATATTCTATGATAGAATAGGGTGATTTTTCTATCACTATATCTTCTCAAACTTCCATTGCTAAATTAATATAATCTTTGTTTGGAATACTCGCTCAAAAAAGAACTTTATCTTCAATTAAATATCATTCAGATTCTAGTTTAATGTTCACCATTGTAATAATTTTATAAAATTAAAAAGTTTATTATCATCCAAAGAAACTTGGATTAATTAGTCTCAATATTAGTCCAGATGCTCACAGTAGTATCAATCAAACTATGACTTTTGTAATTCGGTCTACTCATGTTTTGTAGTTTTGTTCTTTGTATACTCCGGTAGTCATCATCAATCAAGCAGCAATTATAATCAAGAACGAGAATATCAAAATAATTGTCACTAAAATTTTACTCAATCACATCATCAAAAACGGAAATGCATTGAGTTGGTTTACTCTACTTTTATTTGGATCGCTTGGATCAGATATGCTGTTCTGAGTCGTCATTTCAATACAGTCTCCGATGAATGGGACTACTGTATTCAATAATATTCCACAACATCTTTGAGTTGGATCACATTCACATTTACAAGTTTCGTCATTAAACACATATCAAGATTGATTACAACTTGATGATGTAGTACAAACACAGTCATCTCACTCTTCGTTTACTTTTTTATTGGATGGGCATTTGTTACAACAGTTGGTTGTTGGATCTAAATACGATCCAGTTTCTCAATATCTTGTACAATTACTATTTTCTGGAGGTGTTATACATTCGCAAAAATCTAAAGCAATACCACCCTTTATACAAATAAAATTATTTAAAAAAGAATAATCTATTAGTGGGTCAGGAGCTACTGGGGGTTGTACTGGTCCTTCAATGGTTTTGGATTGGAATGATTGGCAAGCTTCCCGCTCAGCTCTATTCTGACAAGGTACTTCACGTGCTAATGTTATATTTATTCATGGGCATTGTTCTGCTTCTAAAGTAGCCCATCAATCATTTATATTTATAGATATGCTATTTGTTCATTCTGTAGATAAAGTAAAAGTTATAGTTTTGCTAGTTTTCACTATTTCTGAAATTAATGCACTACCGGGATCTATTACAATCATATCGTTTAAATTATCTGGAAAATTTATTTCTCATTCATTATTAGAGTAATCTATAACTATCTCTAAACTTTCTTCTTCACTATATGTGGTTTTATTTTCTTCTCAATTTATTTTCACAATCGGTGCAACACATTCCGGTGTTGGCATACAACATAAATTATCATCTGTCAAAGTATATCAGTCTTCACAAGTTTTTGTTGGTGTAAGTGTTTTTAGTTCTATCCATTTGTTATTTATCTCACTACAAACATTACAGAAAAGAAAATCTGATATTGTTTTAACTCACAATTTACAATCTTTATTGATATAACAATTAATTTCACTCATTAAATTTTGAAGTGTCCGTATACCTTCATGAGTATTAAATCATCGTGATGGTGAGTTATTATAATTTTGGGTATCTATATATTTATTGAACAAATTTGTTTGATGAGTTTGTAGAACGGATACATTGTTATTACAGAGATCTTTTTTCCACGATATGGCATTTACATTACTTCATTCAATATAATTCCCTTCACAAACTCAATTATCGTGTGTGTTTCATGAAGCAGCCCAAGAAATGGCACTTTCTTTGTTTACATACCAGTTAAGAACTTGGTTGCTATTAGTTGTATATGTTGTTCAATTACTTGAATTAGTAGAATATCAATTAGAGGAATAGTTTATTATTTGACTACATTGTGAAGGATCTTCTACAGAGGTGAGTCATTGTCCATAAACAACATTTAATCACAAAGAAAAAAATCATAGAACAAAAATAGAAAGAAATATTCTGATAGTGACCTTTTTCATTGACTATATTTTGTAAATAAAACGATAAACTATATTTTTACTATTTCAACATTTCATTTATTATCTCGTTTGCCAAAGATCATTCAATCTCTTCTCAATATTGAGACTTGATAGCTCACATTAATTGTCATCTTTGTTTTGCAAGTTCAGTAATACCCAGTTCTTTGATCAAATTTAGGACTATTTCTTTAGTTTCGTCTTTTGATTTTGTTTGTGGAAGATATTGCTCCAATACTTGTTTTTTAGCTTGTTCTTCTTTCAGTTCTTCTAATTTGTTTGCTTGTTCCAAAAATCCTATTGCTTCTACCAAAGATTTGATTTCTTTTTTCAAAATTTTGATTACTTCTCCATCTTCCAAATCTTTTTGTAATTCAATTTTTTTATTTTTTATTTGTGCGATTACATAATTTAATATTGCTTTTTTGATGGGATCTTTATCCTTCATAGCCTGCATATAATCTGCGAATAGTTTTTCTTGTAAACTCATTATCCTTTTTTTTAAATTAAATTAATCCTTTTATAAGAAAATTTTTGTTTAAATCAATTCTTACTCAAATCTGAGTTAACAAATTTGCTCAAGAGGGGACTCGAACCCCCAAGCCTTACGGCATACGCACCTCAAGCGTACGTGTATACCAATTCCACCACCTGAGCATTATTTCAAAGGTGTATACTCCCGCTATTCAGCGGGATTCTCAATCTTAAGTCAATTGTTCTCACTTCGTTCGATTAATTCACTTAATCTTGGAACAATTCTCCCGCTATTCAGCGGGACTTTCAATCTTGTTCTTGATTTTTATTCGCTTTGCTCGAAAAATCAACACAATCTTGGAGCACCACCTGAGCATTATTTCAAAGGTGTATACTCCCGCTATTCAGCGGGACTTTCAATCTTGTTCTTGATTTTTACTCGCTTCGCTCACCAAATCAACACAATCTTGGAGTTCTACCTGAGCTTTTTGAGTATTAATGTAAAAAGTTCATAAAGTTTGTAAAGTTATTGTTGTATACAAATAACTTTCAACTTTATGAACCCGCCTACCGGCAGCCTGTCTGCCGGCAAAGGCAGGGCAGGCTTTACAAACTTTTTACTATTTTTGACTATCCTTCTATTCTGCAGCTTCTTCTTCCAACATTTTTACTACATCTTCCAAACCTTTTGATGGTTTTTTTGTGGCTTTTTTAATTGTCTTTTCACCTTCTTCTACTCCTGGAGTAGAGTCTTTCATACTCAATCAGATTTTTCTATTTTTTGGATCTAATAGTATCAATTTTGCTTTTACTATTTCTCAAAGCTTTACTACTTCGTTTGGATTTTGTACTGATTTTTGAGATAACTCACTAAGGTGAACAAGTCCGTTGATGTCTTCAAACACTCTGATGAACACTCCATAAGGAACAAATCTCACAACTTCTCATTCGATAATATCTCATACTTTGTGTTTTTTTGGAAGAGCTGTTCGTGGGTCTTCTTTAAGTTTTTTACTAGATAATGAAATTTTTCCATTTTCTAGCCCTATTACTTTTACCTTTATTTTATCACCAATTTTTCAAAGTTTGTCAATATTTGTTACATGTCAGTAAGTAATTTCTGAAATGTGAACTAATCATTCTACTGTACCTCCAATTGTAACAAAAAGCCCATAAGATGATACTCCTGAAACCACACCATCAAATACCTTTCCAACCTCTAATTCTTTCAAAACTTTGTCTCTCTCTTCTTTTAGTGCTTCTCTTTCTGATAAAATAATTCTTTTTTCTTCTTCATCGATATTTATAATTCTTACTGATATTTCTTTTCAAATTAACTCTAATAATTTATCAAAAATTGCTTCTTGATCTCCATCTTCTACTCTTGGATAGTGAATAGGTGCTAGTTGCGAAAGAGGAATAAATCATTTAATTCCATGCATATCTATCAAAAGTCATCCTAGGTTTGCTTCTGTAGGTACAACTTTGATAATTTCATCTTTTTCAAATTTTGCTAATATTGATTTTCGTACATCATATTGTAGTAATTTTGTAACTGAAACTATATAGTATCAGTCTTCGTGCCTAATGTTTGTGTTTATTATTTCTAACTCAATTTCTCTACCTGGAGCTAAATCATAGTTGCTTCTCTCTAGTTCTTTAACTTCTTTTGAAAGAATAACTCATGTAAATGCTCAATTGTCACATTCAACTAGAACTCAGTTTTCAATTTTTTTTAGAATATTTCATTTGATTTTGTTTCATTCTTTGATTAGAGGAATTGAAACATCTCAACTTTGCAGTTGTTGAGTAAATTTTTGTAAATCCATTATGATATAAAAGTTAAAAAATAAAAATTTTATTTAGAGTATTGTAACATATGGTTTTGTGAAAAACAAAAAATGGTTTTAAAACCATATATTATACTTTTACTCAAACTCTTTTTGATACATTTGAGTAAGATTCTAAATCTTGATTTTTGATGTATTTCAAAAGTCTTCTTCTTTTTGCTACCTTTTTTAGCAAAGATCTTTTGGCATCAAAATCTTTTGGATTGATTTGTAAATGTTCTTGTAAAACTGAAATTTCATCTGTCAAAGTTCAGATTTGAAATTCAGGAGATCAAGTATCATTTTCATGTCTTTGAAAAGGATTTTGAGTCTGCTTTTTAGTCATAAAATTAATAATTAAAAAATAAAACAATGGTTCAACAAACTATACAGACAATCGCCGTTTTTAGGATGTTGATGAGAGTATAATACGAGAGTGTATTATAATGTGAAACTACTCCCGACAGGACTCGAACCTGTATCTGCCCCTTAGGAGAGGGCTATTCTATCCAGCTGAACTACAGGAGCGAATTTTAACAGATCAAAATAACCAAAAAACTGCCGAAAAAGTATTCCTTGTATATTTAAATTTTTGCTTCCAAAAATCAAGAGAAAAAATTTTTCGTTAAATTTGATTTTATAGATTTTATCTAGGTAAGCGGGAAATACAATATTTTTTGAGAAAACTAGTTCCTATGGTGTAACTCTTTGCATGTCTCTTGGGAAAAGTTCAGCTTCTTTGATATTTTCTAATCCAATAAGTTTTTGAATAAATCTAGTAATTCCAAGTCCAAAACCTCATTCATCAGGCATTCCATATTTAAACGCATCTAAATAATGCTTTAAACCAGGATGTTCTGGATTTTGTCCTTGTGCTTTAATTTGATCTACTAGTTTTTGATAATTTACTTCACGCTGAGTTAGTGTTACTATTTCTACTCCTCTAAATAGAAGGTCTGCACGATCTGCTACATCAGGATTTTCTTTGTTTTGGTGATGATAGAACTTAGCATCAGACCAAGGGAATCAATCTACAATTACAAAATCAGAATTCCAATGTTTTGCCGAGTATTCACAAATAAATTTTTCCTCTGCTGGTGCAAGATCTTTTTCTTTGCGATAATCTTCACCAGTTTCTTTGAACATTAATTCATGTAATTCATTAACACTAATACGAGGAAATTGATCTACAAGAAGAGGCTTTGTTGCTCCAAGTGCAGTGAGTAGGTGTTCTGATTCGACCCATGTTTGTTTTACTACAAAATTTGCGAACTTTTCTGTCATTTCAATAATATCGTCAAAACTATCAATAAATCACATTTCCATATCAAGCATCAAGATTTCAGAAAGATGTCTGCTCGTATTACTTTTTTCAGCTCTATAAGCTCTTCCAATTTCGTAAACTCTTTCAAAAACTGGCACCATCATCTGTTTGTAAAATTGAGGAGATTGAGCTAAATAAGCCTTACGACCAAAGTAATCAATTTCAAAAACCTCTGCTCATCATTCGGTTGGGAATCCGATAATTTTTGGTGAATTTATTTGTGTAAATCCATTCTGATCAAAAAATGCTCTCATATTTTTTTCAACAATTGCTGCAAGTTTGAAAATTTTCATCTGTCTTGGGTGTCTCAAAGCTACTACTTTATTTTCTAATAAAGTCTCTCAGTCAGCATGAACTTCATCTTTGGAAATGTCAATTGGACTTGGATATACTACTTTTCTAATGATAGTTACTGAAGCTTTTTGGAGTTCAAAACGGAATTTTCCTTTTGGCATTTCTGCGACAGTTCCTTTTGCAGAAAGTATAGTTCATAGAAGACAACCTTCAAGTTTTTTAATTTCTTCTGCATCTTCAAAAACTACTTGAGCAAGTCAATCTCTATCTCTCAATATTAAAAAAGCTAAATTTGCTGATACTACACGAACGGTATGAAGCCGTCCACGAATTTCTGCAATTTCTCCAACATGTTGTGATAATTCTCAAGAAAGGATCATGTCTTTGTACATATTTTTAATTCAAATAATATAAAACACATTGAAAATATACAAAACACATCTTTTTTCAAGAGAGAATATTATGAAAATATAGAAAGTGATTGAAAGTCAGCGGTTTTTAAATCACTGTAAATAATTTCACCCCTATTATGAAATCCAAGATAAGCACGAGCTTCTGGTTTTGATTTAACGATTTTCCATTGCTTTCACTTAACAAAAAATGCAGTTCCATCTTCTAAAATAATTCGTTTTTTGTTCGTTTTTTTGATAAAATCAGGCAAAAATTCTTTTCTCTTCACATCTCTATCAAAATGGGGACAGAAATAGAATGGAGCGAAATCTAAGCCTTTTACGATGATAAATCCTGCATCTTTATTGCTAAATTGTCTTGAATTTGACATTCCTCCATGGAGCCAACAAATTCCCCCTGCACTCAGCCCAGAAAGAATGATCCCTTTTTTATGAGCCTGTTGCAAAAGTGGAATAAGTCAGACTTTTTTTCGTAGTTTCATCATTTTAAGTGTATTTCCACCTCCAACATAAATGAGATCAGTTGAAAGGATTTTTTTCTTCAAAATGGTCGGATCAACGAATTTGTCATGCAGCAAAAGCGTATCTACCTCACAGCCAAGCGAAGTATAATAGTTCGTAAAATTTGAGATATAGCCTTTACTATCTCAGCTTGCCGTAGGGAGAAAAAGAACTTTAGGAGACTTTTTTCAACTAAGAGTTATTAACTCACAATCAATAGCCTCTGTTTCTACAGGTCTTTCTTTCCCATCAAAAAATCCCCCAATTTCTCCTCATCAAATTGAACAAATAATTTTCATGAGATTTTATTTATAAGCAAATAAATGCTATAAAAGTTCTATATAAAATTTCTAAAGTTCTATGCAAACTCTGCAAAAATTTGGTACATTATTAGCAATAACATAAATATCACAACAGCACCTAACACAACTCATACAATAATGTTTTTTGCTTTTTTCATATTTTCAGATTTTCATTGATCTGTAAGGAATAAAAATCCCGCATAAAATATCAAAATTACCAAGGCAGCTCATATTACAAATCCAACTATTTTTGCGACTTCTATAATAAATTCTGTTGCTTGTGTTGTGAAGTTTGGTAATTGAGCAATATAGTATACATAATCTATTATTTTTATAATCACCAATGCTACAACAACATTAACAATTCCTTTTATAGCTACTTTTGTTTTGTCTGTTTGGTCAGCAACCGACATCATTTTGAAACCATAGACTACTACCATAACTATGGCCGCAAAAAAAGCTAAAGCCTTTAGAAATGATATCACTTTAAAAAACAAGGAGTCTGGTCATCACTGTAAAGCATCCACTAATCAATCAGTTCACTGGACATTTTCAATTCAAAGCGAACTTCATAGTATCCATGTAGCTCCAAAAAACAAAGCAGAACCATATAGCATATATACTAAAGATTTTAATGATGTTTTTACTTTTTCAGGATCTCATCAATTCAAAAGCAGGTTTATTCACACTACTACCAAGAATATTACTAATACTGCAAATCAAATATATCTAGCAACATCCCATATTTTTCATCCAGCAACAGTGGTATTACATCAAGCAACAAGACTAGTGTTTGGATAAAATAAACATCTAATATTATCTTTTAGAGACATGTTGCTGTCAATTCAGAGATCATAAACACTTTCTACCCTTCATTCTCTATCTGGTTCTCAACTTGTAAGATATTTTGTAAAATTGTTTTCAAAAGATGGAGGTACTCCAACAGCGGCACTTACATTGTTTTGAATCAAAAAAAATCAAAGAACTCACATGACAAATAAAAAGTATTTTAATATTTTCATCATCTATATTATAATTATGTAAAACATTTTAGTTTAATAACCTGAGTGTCCTGTGGATCATCCAAATAATGATGTAATAAGGGCTACCATTACTTTTATGATAAAGTAAAATCCACCCAGTAATAAAACTCACATTACAACATATCAAATTTTTGTTTTTATTTTTGTCCAATCTCATTCTTTATGAACAGCATTTGTTACCAACAAAAACCCAAGGTAAATCACAGCAATAACCGCCAAAACAAGCCCAACATATATTGCTCGTTGTATATATGGATCTAAATTATTTCTTATGTAATCTAATGTGTTTGTAATTTTAAAAGACCTTGCATATCATCATTGTTGGTCAGTCACTCAATCTAAAGCAGTTTCTTGTATATTGTAATTTCATTCATCATTGGCATTATCTACAAAAGTATTGAATATTTGCATTGGATTTGATCAATAATCTCACCATTTTCAATGTTGAGCTAAAGATGTTCAAATCATTACTATTGAAAATAAAAATATTGATAATGTATGTTTTAAAAATTTCATTTTTTTTTGGAAAGAAACTAAATTCTTAAAGATTATATTCATAAAATATTTTTTTGCAAATTTTAGTGTACTTTTTTGGTGAACTTTATAAACTCTCTAACTCTTTTTCATCTTCTTTTGGAACTTCTTTAATTTTGTTAATATATTTTATAGAATAATATAATGATATTCATTGTATTCCAACATATAGAAGTATAATAGGAAACAACAATCATCAGGCTAAGTTAGAATGGAATAACAAAACTATATTTACCACTAAAGCAAGCATTGTAGTGAATATCCAAAACAAATAATCTATTTTTCTTAGATATGTGCCAATTTTCGTTTTGTGGACATGGAAGACCATCATTGTAGATATAATGTTCCGTATTATTGCTAGAAATACTACAGATCAGATATTTCATCAAAATGCCGAAAACAAGCTAATATATATGGCAAAATTTATTACTAGAAATGTTAGTAATCTTTGCACTATAGAAGTATAATTGATTCTTTTTAAAAGATAGACATTGATTATAAATCCTACCGTAACTAATCGATAAAAAATTTGTTCCATATTTCATGCCAAGTGTAAGGCATTTTGAAAATATAGATATATCAAGATCAAAATTACTAAAGAGTTTGCAAATTCAAATCAATATTTTACAAAATTTGGAAATCCAAAAACAAAGGAATATAATTTTTTGGAAAATTCTCTATTTTTGTTTACCTCTTTTAAAACTCTTTCTCATGCTAGAATGCGTCTAACTGAAATTTCTTTAATTTCGCTTTCTGTAGGTGGTTTGTTTGATAATATACGAAAGATCAAAACATAAATTGCTCCCAAAGCCAAAACAGAGATTATTAGAAAAATGTAAATGTTGTCTATCTGTTTAAATAGTAATATTCAAAAACTTCCTAATGCTAAAATTAAAAACTGATAATTTAAATAATCTTCTATTTTGTACTTTATTGAGAACACGAAAACAATAAATCCTACTATTGCAAAAGTTAAAATCCACATATAGAAAAACACATTCAAACTTGTTTCTACTCCATAGTTTCATAGACTCAACAACAATAAGACTATTATAAATATATAATAAGCAAATTGGGCAATTTTTTTTCAATCCTCATACTTAACGATATATGACAAAAACCAAAATAAAACATTTATAGACATTATTGTACATATGGATCATATAGAGCTTATATCAAAAAATTTAAACAGAAAAAACAATCAAAATTGTATCACAATCCATACAAAAAATAGAGCATAATTTTGTAATAAGCTATTTGTTTTATGTTTGAATGAAATTCAATTTACATTGTAGATGAAAAAAATCAAAAACAGCAAAACTGGTATCAATCATAAATACCAAAATCATATTATATAAAAATACGAAGAAAACGCTGCTATTGATAATATAAGTAGAAGTGCTGTCACTTTTAAAACTTAAAATGATAAATTATTTTTTAACAATCCAAGTATGAAATAAGATAAGGTTAATGCCACGATAATCAATAAAATATTAATTTTTATGGATTTTGTTCTAAATAGTTTTGTTATGTTGATAAAAAATCCAAAAACTCCAGCTTGTATCAAGAAATAGTATAAAAATAAATCTTGCGATATGGAGTATGATATTTTAGAGAATCGAATATATGTCACTAAAATCAGTGTAGTAAAGATGAAAAATATCTCAAAAAAATCAAATAAATTAAAAAAGAATAAATAAATATTTTTAAAAGATTTTTTTAAATCTTTAAATAAAAACTTTAAATATATTCCAGTTGTTTCAAAAGATAAATAATAGCTGTCTGAATTGCTTCTTCTTGTTCAGATTTTTTTTATATTTTGTGCTTTTTGATACTTAAAATACTCTTGCTCTATTTCTACATCGCTAATAGATGATCATGATATTAGTAATTGTGGTGTTTCCCCAAACACAGATTCTTGTTGTATTTCATATATTTTTTGGTATGTACTCTCCAAGACTTCTACCATTTTGTTTACATTTCTTCACATTCTTAATTTTGTAAGTTCTTGTGACAAAAGTTTGATATCTCTAATTTTATCCGGAGAGATTTTGCTTGTATCAATAGTGTTTAACAACAAATCTACTTCTTGGGTGGCTGATAAAGAAATATCTAATATTTTGTTGAGCTTGTTGTCCTTGTAAATTTTTCTTTCTTTTTCCTTTTGTTGCTGTAGCTCTTGCTTTGTTGCTTCTTTAATTTTCTTTACTTTTTCTTGTGTGTTACGAATAATTTCTGAAATTTCATTGTCTGAAAGTTTTTGTTCATTTGTAAAATTGGTATAAATAATATCAAATCATATTATCATAAAATATTCCAATGCATGATATATGTTATCAAAAGAGGATATAATTTTTATATTTTGTGTTTTGTTTTTAACCACAATTGCTAAATTTCAAAAAGACTGTAGGGTTTTTGTGTATTCAGAAATATTTAAAATCACAATGTTATGAAAATATAAGAAATCTTTTGCAATAGAAATGGATTCCGATTCTAAAACAATATTTATATTATATTTTTCATTTTTGACTTCTTTTATACCAATTACATGAAAATACATATCAATCTTTGTAGGTAAAAACTGCATTCTTATTTCTCAATAATCATTTTTTATTGAAAAAAAAAGAAAAATCAATATATAGAGGTGTCTATTTTTTCTAGACTAGAAATTAAATGGACTGTTTATTGACAATAATATTATTACTCACAACACATTGTTTATCATAAATTTTGTTTATAGCGATGGTCTGTTCGTATTATATTAATATTATAATAATTTTATTTTTCTCGGCTAAAACATGCAAATAGTAAAAGGATGTGGTAGTATTTTAGACCAGTATTTTGCTGAAAATACTATGTCTATTCATATCAAAGAAAACAATCCTCTTTTGAAAAAAAATGGAGGTCCTGGTGGGCGAGAACCAGAAATTTGAACCAAAGTTTTGGACAAGGAATTTGTTGAAAAACTAATTGATGATATTTTTAAGGAAGTAGAAACTAGAGATGATAGTATCTTGGAAATAGATAGAAACCTTTCAAAAGTAATACAACTTGGCCCATACAGAATTGTAATAGTTTATCCACCACTCTCTGATTGACTAGAAATTACTGCAGTCAAACCCATCAAAAAACTCTCATTGGACGACTACAAAATAGAACAAGAAGTATTGGATTGGTTCAAAAATTCTGCAAAATGAATCCTTGTTTCTGGAGCTCCTGGAAGTGGAAAAACAACATTTGCTCAAGCTTTAGTAGAATTTTATGAAAAAGATAAAAAGATAATCAAAACTATAGAATCTCCTCGTGATTTAATGGTTCCAGAGGCTGTAGTTCAATATAGCTTTACTCATGGATCACATGATGAGGTTAGAGATATTTTGCTTCTTTCTAGACCAGACTATACTGTTTATGATGAGGTAAGAAACAAGCCAGATTTTGAATTATACAAAGATCTTAGACTTACTGGTATTGGATTAATTGGCGTAATACATGCTACTAGACCAATTGATAGTATACAAAGATTTTTAGGTACAATAGAAATGTGAATTATTCCTCAGGTTTTGGATACAGTGATATTTATAGACAAGTGAGAAATAAAAGAAATATTACAATTACATCTTACGGTAAAAGTGCCAGCTGGTATGCAATCTGAAGATCTAGCTAGACCAGTTATTGAGGTTTCTAGCTTCTTTGATAAAGAAGTTGTGTTTGAGATTTACACCTTTGGAGAACAAATAGTAGTAATCCCACTTTGAGAAGATGTTTTTGCTCAAGAAAAGCCTTCTAAAATGAATGAATATGCAAAAATAGCTATCGACAAACAACTGCAAGAATTAATGCCTTGTAGCTTTATCTCCAAGGTGAAATGAGATACTGTGTATTTGTTTGTACCAAAATCAGAAAAGTGAGCAATTATATGAAGAGCGGGAAAAAATATTCAAGCATTGGAACAAGAGATTTGATTGAAAATAGAGTTGGAAACTTTTGATGACTTGCCATTATTGGACATAGATGTCAAAGTAGAAAAGCATGGTAATACTGTGGTAATCTACTTCCCAAGGCATTATGTAGAAAGAAATGTTTACATAATGGTATGAAAAGATTTATTACACACCCAAACAAACGATCATGCACAATTGATAATAAAAAATAAAAATTATGTAAAAATGATTTGATCAAAATGATTCGTTTTAGTAGATTATGAAAACATATAAATAATGAGTTTATAAAGTTACAAGTTATAAAGTTATAAGTTATAAAGTTACAAGTTAAAAGTTAATTAATGCTTTATAAACTTTACAAACTTGATGAACTTTATGAACTTTACAAACTTGATGAACCCGCCTACCCCGCAGTACTGCGGGGCAGGCTTTACAAACTTTAAGAACCTTTAACTTTTAACTAACTTAGTATGGCTAATTTCAATTTTTCAAAGATTATTGCATGAGTATGACCTGTTTTAGCAAAAGAAACCGTTCTATCAAAAATTATAAACATGGTTGATGTTTTTAGACTTAATTTATCTGGTGGTTTTGATGATAATAACAAAAAATATATTGAAACTATTATGAAATTGGATAATAGCAAAACTATTATGATGGAAACTAAATGATGTGATATTAGAGTAAAAAATTTAGTGGATATAAAAGTAAAAAAATGATCAACCATCAATATAGATTATTCAGAATATGCGCAGGAATGAGATACTCAAATTTTCGTAGACTACCAAAAATTATGAGATCTGCACATTGGTGCAAAAATTAAATTTGAGCAGAGTGATATCCTCATGGAGGTTAGTAAAATAATTTCAGAAGACAATATAGATTGTAAGGTGTTGGAATGATGAACATTGTTGCAATTTGATAGAGTTAGGTTTTTAGATAGCCCGATAGATTTTGGTGTTTTGACAGAAAGAGATAAAAAAGATATTTTGCGATGACTGGAATATTGAGTGCATATGATAGCTTTGTCTGGTGTAAAAAGCCCAGATGACATTTTAGAACTAAAAGCTTTTCTAAATGAACAGAATAGGTGAAATATGAAAATTGTAGCGAAGATAGAAACATTGGAATGATTAAAAAACTTGGATGCAATAAATGCTATTTCCGATAGTATTATATTCGTGTTTGATAAAATAGAGGAAGAGATAAAATCATTAAAATTAACAAAAGAGTGACTTATACAAAAAATACAAAGTACCGGTAAACCTGTGGCTGTTAGTTTTATCTCCAACATATGAAGTAAAGACTATCCTTTCAGAACAAAAAAATGAATAAAGGAGTTTTGCGATTTATCTATAGACTCTTTTATGCTAGAATATATCATAGAAGAAGAGGAAACTCTACCAATTGTTTCAGAAGTTTATGAATTAATAGAAAAGTGTGAACCTGAAGTAGAAGATGTTGATGCTCAAAGATTTGATAATGATGAAAATTTTGTAGTTAGAGATTATATTATTTACAATGCTTATAGAGTGACTAGAGAGCTAGATATCAAAGCCATTGTTTGTTTTACGGACAATGGTTATACGCCTGCTAGACTTTCGTCTTTAGCACCAAAAGTTCCTGTAATTACTTTTACCAAATCTGATGAAACTTATAGATTTTTGAATATGATACGATGAACTAGATGATACAAAATTTCAGAATCCTTTAACTACGAAAATCTAAAAAGAATAGGTAAAGAAATGATTAGAATAATTTTCAAGTGAAACATTTCTTTAGACGATAAGATTGTGATTGTTCAGTCAAATGAATACCAAAAAGATGAAAGAAGCGATATGATCAACTGAGTAGAATTATATAGATTCAAAAATATTTAATTTTTTATACTTATTTTTTTGTATTTCTGTTCAAATTCATTTATAATATCATTAGTTGTAGATAGAAATATTTGCATTTAATGATATTTTTTCGCTAATAAATTTAGCGAGGAAATTTTTGATTTGACATTTGTTTGTCGTTGTTTATAATATGCTTGTATCGTTGTAATAATTTGCAAATTTTTTATTTTGGTATATACTTATCTTAGTGTTTTATATGCTGTAAATAAGACAATGACAAATACAGGACAAAAACCAAACAATATGAATTCAATAAACAATGTAGATTCCAATCTTCAAGAAAGATTGCAAAATTTATTCGAATTACAAAAGTGATTAAAATCGCAAGATTTTCAAAACCTTTTAGAAACTTTTGGTGAGTCAAATGAAGATTCTATAAACTTTATTTCTAAAATGCTTTCAGAAAATAAGATCAAAGTTTCAGATTTGGCAAGTCTAAGTCTAGATTTAAAGGACATATTAGAATATGACGAAAGAGATGTGTTAAATGATGATCTACAAGATATTATTGGACAAATATTTATAGAAAAATTGTACAATATAGTTGCTCCTAATAATGAACTTTTAAATCTTTTCATACTAACTTTTGGTGAATTGGAAAAAGTTAAAAACAAAAAAACATCATTTAAATCCATAAAAATTAATATAAAAGATTTTTTAGAAAAATA
>Ga0255346_1002009_pt1 | contig 26949 bp, 21 predicted proteins | sample wastewater_treat_FD_194410 | JGI IMG/M metagenome (GOLD analysis project Ga0255346, IMG submission 194410) | Wastewater microbial communities from Lulu Island WWTP, Vancouver, Canada - plant22 | ecosystem: Engineered > WWTP > Wastewater > Unclassified | place: Canada: Vancouver, British Columbia...
GGACGGGCGACCGTTGGGAGATGTTATCTCCCTTGCAGGGGGTGAATGAGGGGGACAGCGTCCCCCTGACGAAGTAGTAAAGCAAGAGTAGCGATGCTTTACGGATGGTTTACAAGAATTATGAATCGCCCCAAAAAAGTAAATGCTGTTGCACTGAAACATACATTCAATTTTGCCAGAATAAAAAGTCGTGAAAAAATTGTCAAAACCCCTTTATTTTTCATTGCTTTTATGATATAATGATAAGGATGATTCGTGATAAGGAGTATGCTCCTCCATCCCGAATGAACAAAAGTACACGGAGGTTTTTATATGAGAGCAGTTGTAACTGTTATAGGTAAGGATACTGTCGGTATCCTCCACAAGGTAAGCGGTATCTGCGCTGAGTTCAACGTAAATGTCATCGAGGTAACACAGAGCGTATTACAGGATATGTTCGCTATGATAATGCTGGTTGATATCTCATCAATAAAGGGCGATTTCTCAGAGCTGGTTGACCGCATGGAATCCCTGGGCAAGGAACTCGGACTCTCCATCCACACAATGCATGAGGATATCTTCAACTCAATGCACACTATATAAGCGAAAGGATGTCCGTTAATGCTCAACGTATACAATATACTTGAAACCATAAGAATGATACAGGACGAATGTCTCGATATCCGTACAATAACTATGGGTATCTCGCTTCTGGACTGTATCGACACTGATATAGACAAGGCCTGCGAAAAGGTATACAACAAGATAGTATCAAAGGCAGGCAATCTGGTGGCTGTTGGTCAGCAGATAGAAAAGGAATACGGTATACCGATTGTAAACAAGCGCATATCCGTAACACCTATCGCAATGCTTGCTGCTGCTTGTCCTGACGGCGATACTGTAAAATTCGCAAAGGCACTTCAGAGAGCAGCTGATACCTGTGGTGTAAACTTCATCGGAGGCTATTCCGCACTGGTACACAAGGGATTCAGTGCAGGAGATATGGCTCTTATCAAGTCTATCCCCGAGGCTCTGGACGTAACACAGAATATCTGCTCATCCGTTAATATCGGCTCTACAAAGTCAGGTATCAACATGGACGCTGTAAAGCTTATGGGTCAGATAGTCAAGGAGTCAGCAGAAAGAACTGCTGACCGTGACTGCATAGGACCTGCTAAGCTGGTAGTATTCTGCAACGCTGTTGAGGATAACCCGTTCATGGCAGGCGCTTTCCACGGCGTAGGCGAGCCTGACTGTGAGATCCACGTAGGTGTATCGGGCCCCGGTGTTGTACGTGCGGCTCTTACAAAGTACCCTGACGCTACTATCAACGAACTGGCAGACGTTATCAAGAAGACTGCATTCAAGATAACACGTATGGGTCAACTTGTAGGCGCAAGAGCATCCGAGCTTCTCGGTGTGCCTTTCGGAATCGTTGACCTTTCACTTGCACCTACACCTGCTGTAGGCGACAGTGTTGCTCATATCCTTGAGGAAATGGGACTGGAGATGTGCGGTACTCACGGCACAACAGCCTGCCTTGCAATGCTCAACGACGCTGTAAAGAAGGGCGGCGTTATGGCTTCTTCAACAGTCGGCGGTCTGTCAGGCGCATTCATCCCTGTATCCGAGGACGCAGGCATGATCGATGCGGCAGTTGCAGGTGTACTCAGCCTTGAAAAGCTGGAAGCCATGACTGCTGTATGCTCAGTTGGTCTTGACATGATAGTTGTTCCCGGTGAGATAAGCCCTGAGACTATATCAGCAATTATTGCTGACGAAGCCGCTATCGGTATGGTCAACTCCAAGACAACCGCTGTACGTCTTATCCCTGCCATCGGCAAGAAGGAAGGCGACACTCTCGAATTCGGCGGACTTCTCGGAAGCGGCCCTGTTATGCCTGTAAGGGAGAAATCTCCTGCCAAGTTCATCAATCGTGGCGGACGTATCCCTGCACCTATGCAGAGCCTCAAGAATTAACGAGCTGACGCCAGCTCGGTCGGCTTTACATCCTGTGCCGACATACCCTCATGTTCAAACAGCATCTTGCCTCACATTCGGGCAACCGCAATCACGATTCGGCGCAAGCGCCTTACTTTGTGCGTTTAGCTTGATCTGCTTTCGCTCGCTGGCACTAAAATGATTAATAATGTATGGGGCGGATAATATCCGCCCTTTTTCATAGGAGGATATCATGGATATACACGCTATATCGGCGCTTTTCGGCATTTCCGCAAAGGAAGCGGTCCGACTGGAAAAGGGACATATCAACCATACCTTTCTTGTGACTTCGCAGACAGGGGAAAGATATGTGCTGCAATCTCTCAACCGTGAAGTTTTCCACATCCCCGAGGCGGTGATGTTGAATACTTCGCAGATAGAGTCTGCCCTTGCAGATGAGAAGTCTGTGAATGTACCTTGTTTTCTGCGCCACGACAGCAAAAACTGCGCTGAATTGGACGGCAGTACGTGGAGGATGTACCCGTATGCAGAAAGCGGAAAATGTGAAGATATCCCATATACCATCGGCTTTTCCTACGGAAGATTCATGAGAAGCATCAATGCTGTGCCGATGAAACTGAGTCCTGTCATTGAAGATTTCCACAATTACAGCGTCTATGTTGAAAAGCTGAAAGCCGCAGCACCGTCCGATGCTATTCCCGAGGTACTGGAAAAACTTGGACATGAACTGGCGGAGATATTCGCAGATGTGCCGAAACGCAATATCCACGGCGATGCAAAGGCTGACAATATTATAATAGGTAAGCCCTGCACAGTCATTGACCTTGACACAGCCATGAACGGTTATGCCGCCCTTGACTACGGGGATATGGTGCGGTCTTCAGATAAAGGCGATACCGAAGCGCTGACCCGTGGCTTTGCAGAGGGACTTGACTGGATGCTGACAGACAGGGAAGTGCAGTCACTTTACTATGGAGTGCTGTGGTGTACGGGAGAACTTGCAGCGAGATATCTCACTGATGTATATGCCGATAACCGCTATTTTTCGGGGAAGAGCCGTGAGCAGTGCCGTGAACGTGCGGAGAGTCTTATGATACAGCTTAGAGACTTCGTGAGTATGAAGCCGTACTTTGAACGGATCATAAAAAACGCTTTCTGACACTTTATCATCACATTTCCTATCACATTCTTTTGTCTCCAATTCAGTATTTTATCACCGTTTTTACATATCCGTATTTTATGATACAAAAATAGAGAAAAGAACGATAAACCACGGGAATAGGGTATAAGAACTTTTCTTCAAAAATTTTATGAAGAAAAGTCTAAAGAAAGCGGTGAATTTATGAGAAATATAAATAATCTGAAAAAGGCTCTGGCATTCCTGACAGCCGCAGGCACTATGGCTGCTTATTTGGCAGGATGCAGTGAAGCCACTAATACAGACAAGGCAAACACAGAAAGTTCAGTAACAGAGGCATTATCGTCTGACGAAGAGACAGGAGAATCTCTTACAGCAGACACAATGGCTAATGTGAAGTCTTCATCCAGCCACCTTTTCTCGTCAAGAGACCTTGATCCTTCTTATGATGAAATTACCGAGACCATCACTCTCGGCAGCGAAAACGTAACTATCACAGAAGAGGGCGTTTATCTTATCAAAGGCACTCTCAAGGACGGCCAGATAATCGTCAACGCACCAAAAGCAAAGGTTCAGCTTGTGCTTGACGGTGCAGTTATAACCTGTTCTGATTCGTCGGCAATATACGTTCAGGATGCCGACAAGGTGTTCATCACTCTTGCTGAGGGAAGCGAGAATACAGTTACCGATGGCAAGACCTATGCAGATGCCGAGGACGAAAATGCACCAAGTGCAGCTATATTCAGCGAGGACAGCCTTACAATAAACGGTTCGGGCAGTCTCACAGTCAACGGCAATTACAAGAATGGCATACAGAGTAAGGACGATATCGTTATCACAGGCGGCACTATCAAAGTAACAGCCGTAAACCACGGTATCAAGGGCAAAGACTATGTTGCTATCGCTGATGGAGATATCACCATCGACGCAGGCAGCGACGGAATCAAGTCCACAAACGCTGTAGATGAAGGCGTGGGATTTGTTTACATCGAAGGCGGAAAATTTGATATTACAGCCGTAAATGACGGAATACAGGCAGAAACAGTGCTGACTGTCACAGACGGTACATTCGATATATTATCGGGCGGCGGATATGAAAAGTCCACCAAGACCCACACAGATAACTTCGGCGGCGGTGGAATGTTCGGCGGCCACGGCGGATTCGGAAACAATGGCGATCTCGGTGAAATGCCCGAGGGCGGATTCGGCGGCAGAGGCGGCTTCGGTCAGAATGAAATGTCCGAAACAGACGTAAGCTTCACACAGCTTGCTGACCTCACAGTTACAGAAGATACCACAGCAGACGACACTGCTTCCGACAGCACAAAGGGTCTGAAAGCAGGCACAGAAATAAAAATCAGCGGCGGCACATTCAATATCGATGCGGCCGATGATACTATCCATTCCGACGGCGATATAAGCATCACAGGCGGCGTATTCACCATTAACGCAGGCGATGACGGAATCCACTCCGAGGCAACAGTGAATATCGGCGAAAAGGCTGAGAACGACTTTGAGACCGTTCAGATATTCATTGCAAACTGCTATGAGGGTATCGAAGGCGTGACTATCAACCAGAACAGCGGTACAGTCTATATCATCTCAGGCGATGACGGCTTCAATGCGGCAGGCGGTGCACTTGACACCACCACTGAACAGCGTGGTCCGATGATGTCCACATCCACAGGTACACTCAACATCAACGGCGGTCTTGCTGTTGTGAATTCTGCTAACGGCGACCACGATGCATTCGACTCCAACGGCGATGTAAACCTTAACGGCGGCTACATCTGCGCCAACGGTCAGGAACCTATCGACTGCGGCGACAGCGGAAGTTCCATCAATTACAACGGTACAAGCGTCATAACCATGACAGCAGGAAATACCGATCTTTCACAGAGATACAGCTTTGTTGACAATGATGGAAATGTAATAGTATCCTTCATGTCAGCAAATGGCAATGCAGGTCAGAACTGCACAGACTGCAAGGCTTATTCAGGCGGTACAGTTTCAGGCGGCACAGAGGTGCTTGCACAGGCTGACAAGTACGCAGTTACTTTCGGCGGCACACTCAAGGACGGCACTGAGATCACAGCCGAGGCTGAGACAGGCGGTATGTTCGGCGGAGGTTTCGGCGGCGGAATGAAAGGCGGCCGACAGTTCGCTGAAAACGGCGAAATGCCCGAAGGTATGGAGCCTCCCACAGGTGAGGACGGACGTCCGCAGATGCCCGAAGGTATGGAACTTCCTACCGATGAAAACGGTGAGATACAGATGCCTGAAGGCGGATTCGGCGGCGGTCACAGAGGCGGCGGAATGCGCAGACAGCAGACAACGGAGGAAAACTCCGCTAACTAACGATATCCAGAAAATTTCATATAACCACCCTTAAAAGTGAAGGCTCCCGTTTTCGGGAGCTTTTGCTTTTGTATGAGAAAACGATCAATGCTATAATAATCACGCAAATCAATTTTCAAAATAAAATGTCATGTTACGAATGATTTTTGTAGGGGCTGCCTTCGGCGGTCCTCCTGATTATTGCAAGGACTGCCAAAGGCAGCCCCTACAAAATATTATTTAATAAACAAAATTGATTTCCGTGCATAATAATCACGGCAACAGCATTTACTTTTTTGGGGCGATTCATAATTCTTGAAAACCATCCGTAAAGCATCGCTACTCTTGCTTTACTACTTCGTCAGGGGGACGCTGTCCCCCTCATTCACCCCCTGCAAGGGAGATAACATCCCCCTTGACCCCGGAATGCCGCCTTCGGCGGTTTTTTATTATTTATTTAAAAGTAAACGCTGTTGCCCTGCTATAATAATAAATCAGTATTGAAATTTATAAAAAAATATGATATAATTATATAATAGTAAATTACGGCTGAATTCAAACGATCAGAACAAGGAGGAAATCATCATGCCTTTTATTGATGTAAAAACAAATGTATCCGTATCAGAGGAACAGAAAAATTCCATTAAGACTGCTTTAGGTCAGGCTATAACTGCCATTCCCGGCAAGTCTGAAAGCTGGCTTATGGTTGGCATAAAGCCTGAGTATGACCTCTGGTTCAAGGGCGACAAGTCCGCTGCTGCTATGGTTGAAGTTGCTATTTTCGGCGGAGCTTCACATAACGCTTTCACTACTCTCACAAGCCATATCACAGGCATACTTACCGATCAGCTGGGCATCTCATCCGACCGCATCTACGTAAAGTACAGCGAGGTCGAGAACTGGGGATGGAACGGCTCTAATTTCTGAGGTGATAACTATGGAACTGAAAAGATTTTTCGGTACACTTACTGCGGCAGCACTGTTTATCTCATCTGTTCCCGTAATGACAGGGAATACCGATACGGAACTGACTGCCTCGGCAGAAGAATGGTGCTTTGCAGGCGAGACCTGCGATCCGCTGCATGATACTTCCCGTGACATTCAGAAGGAGGGCGTTGGCAATCCGCTGAATTTCGGCGAGAGAAACACTCCTGCTGACGCTTCCGCAGAGGAGATACATGCCATCAACCACAAAATGACCGTACAGGAAGTAAAGTACGCTCTCTATAAGGAAATAGACGAGCACTGGGACCTTATCTCTACCCGTCTCGGACAGCCCGAACGTGAAAAGATGTATGCGCTGTTTCTCGGACTTGGTTCACGAGAGTCAACTCTCGGCGAGGGCAAGATAGGCTCCGACCATGAAACTGCCTATGAGGACGGCTGGGGTGTGAACTCCGCCCACGCATACGGCACTCTCCAGACAGCCGTTACAGCTTTTGCGGACTGCGACCCTAAGTTCATGCCCGAGGACAACGTTCCTGAAATGTTCCAGTATTCATTTACACCGTCAAACTTCTATGACTGCATAATCTCAAATCATATGGGTATCAGAAAGATACTCCACTTTGCCGAGATATGCATGAACGAGCAGGGAATGACCGATTATCAGGTCGTAAGAAACAGTCTCAAGGGCTTCAACACAGGCTGGTGCAATATGGCTGAGGACGACGGCGCTTACGCTACATATGCGGACGAGATATGTGCAATGGCGCAGTTCTACTATAACGAAGGCCACCTCTATGACAACGTGTTCACATGGACATCTGCCAACGGAGAGGCTATCAACAAATACCGTACTCCCGACCGCTGGAAATGGTGGGGCGATACTGCTCCCGGCATGGCTCCCATTGAGGAAAAGCCGCAGACTACCGAACCTGTCACAACTACAGCGGAGACAACAACATCCACAACATCCGAGACAACATCGGAGACTACCACATCCACGGAGACTACCACATCTGCCACAACAAGCGCTGTTGCCGATATAGTCTACGGCGACGCCAATTGTGACGGAGAAATAGACGTTTCAGACGCTGTACTCATCATGCAGACTCTGTCCAATCCGTCAAAGTATAAACTGACCGAGCAGGGAAGAGCGAATGCTGACTGTTCAGGCAACGGCGACGGCGTGACCAATGCAGACGCTCTTGCAATACAGAAGTACAAGCTTGAGATAATCAAGTCACTCCCCGAAACAAAATAAAAAGCTGATATTAAATCAAAAAGAAGAGGGCGAGCGGAACTCGCCCCTACATAGAAAAATTGTAGGGGCGCTTTCCGAACGCCCTTAAATTTATCCTCAAAACGGCTTTTCTGCCAAACTAAAAGGGCGCACACTGTGCGCCCCTACTAATTCCTAAACACTAAGCACTGATAACTGCTTATCTCTCAATGACGACTATACCATGTGGGACGGTCTCACATACCTGAGCGAAATAGCCCTGTTTTTTCAGCTTTTCCGCACAGATACCGGCTTCTTCACGGCTCTCGAAAAGCCCGAAAACTGCCGAACCGCTTCCCGTCATAACTGCACGGACTGCGCCCTTGTTCAGCATTGTTGATTCGATAGAGTCAACTTCTTCAAGCTGTATGGCCTGTTCAAAAAGGTTGCCGAAGTATTTGTAAGCTTCATCGGGAGCGCTGTTTATAGCGTACACCAGCTTTGAAGTCTCGGGATGAACGGGCGACGGGAGAGAGTCGATACTGCCGTATGCCTCGGCTGTGGAAACTCCCTCTTTTCCCTTTCCTATGACCAGTATCCTTCCCGAATAATCGGCAATTGAAGTTATCTTCTCGCCGATGCCTTCAACATAAGCAGTACCGCCTGCCAGCATGAACGGCACATCAGCACCTATCTTTTCGGGAGCGGCAATATCCTTTCCTGTCAGCTTGCTGAGACAGTACAGCACAGCAGCTGCATCGGCACTTCCTCCGCCCATACCGGCCTGTGAGGGAATGCCTTTTTTTATGTGTATGCGGCAGCCGCCTCTGATACCTGCATTCTCAAAAAAGCGCTTAGCGGCTTTATATGCGATATTGCGCTCATCGCACGGTATCTCGTCGGACTGCGCAAATTCTTCGGGAACATCGCAGCTTACGGATATTTCATCCGCAAGTTCAACGGTAACTTCATCGTAAAGTCCCACTGACTGAAAAACGCTTTCAAGGGTGTGATAGCCGTTATCCAGCTTTCCTGTAACGTCAAGGGCAAGATTTATCTTTGCCGCAGCCTTTACGGTCATTTTTTCAGCCATTCTTTTCAGCCTCCAGCTTGTTGAGGAATTTCTCGATACGGCTGACAGCTTCCATGAGGTGTTTCAGCGAGTAAGCGTAGGAGATTCGCATATATCCCTCGCCGCTCTCGCCGAATGCACTTCCGGGAACAGCCGCAACTCTTTCCTCATAGAGCAGTCTTTCGCAGAATTCCTCACTGCTGAGACCTGTCTTCTTTATGCAGGGGAACACGTAAAATGCGCCCTCGGGCTCGAAGCAGGAAAGTCCCAGACGGTTGAATTCGCTGACCAGATAGCGGCGGCGGACGTTGTATTCCTTGACCATTTTCTTTACCTCGTCATCGCAGGAGGTAAGAGCTTCAACAGCCGCATTCTGGCTTATGTACGGGCTGCACATGATGCCGTACTGATGTATCTTGAACACCTGAGAGATTATGGGCTCGGGAGCGGCAACATAGCCAAGTCTCCAGCCTGTCATAGCGTAGGCCTTTGAGAAGCCGTTAACGTAGATAGTACGCTCCCTCATGCCTTCCAGTTCGATGATCGAGTAGTGCTTTCTGCCGTAGGTAAGCTCTGAGTAAATCTCGTCTGACAGCACCATGATATTGGTCTCACGGAGAAATTCAGCGATAGGCTCCAGGTCTTCCTTAGTCATGATAGCGCCTGTCGGATTGTTCGGGAACGGAAGAATAAGCAGTTTTGTGCGCTCGGTCACCTTGTCTTTGAAGTCCTCAACTGTCAGCTTGAAGTTGTTCTCTATGCGTGTAGGCACAGGCACAGCAACACCGCCTGCCAGTTCAACAAGTGGAGCGTAGCACACGAAGCATGGCTCAACTACCAGCACTTCGTCGCCGGGGTCAATGAGTCCACGGACAGCAAGGTCGATAGCCTCCGAGCCGCCTACAGTTACAATGAGTTCCTTGTCGGAGTCGTACTGTACGCCGTGCTTCTTGTTTATCATATCGGTTATGGCTTTTCTCAGGGGAACGATACCCTTGTTCGGGCCGTAGATGATGTGCTTTCTTTCCAGAGTCTGGATAGCGGCTTTGCGGATGACCCACGGAGTATTGAAGTCAGGCTCGCCTACTCCGAGAGATATTACGTCTTCCATAGTTCCTGCGATGTCGAAGAATTTACGTATGCCCGAAGGCTTGATATTTTTGATCTTGTTGGAAAGTACCTTATCGTAATCTATCACGATCAGCAGAGTCCCCTTTCATCAGGCTCTTCATTGTCGATGAAAATGCCCTTTTCCTTGTATTTTTTCAGAATGAAGTGAGTGGAAGTCGAGAGAATGCCGTCGATAGTAGCAAGTCTCTCGGAAACGAAGAATGCCACATCACGCAGGTCGTTGCCCTTTACTTCAACAGCAAGGTCATACGCACCCGATGACATAAGACTTACGCTCTCCACTTCGTCGTACATCATGATAGTCTTTGCGATATCGTCGAAACCGCAGTCACGCTGAGGAGTGACTTTCAGTTCGATGGTAGCGTAAACGATGGACTTGTCGTACTTTTCCTCGTCCACGATAACGCTGTAGCCCTTGATAACGCCGCTCTTTTCCAGTTTTGCTATCTCAGCAGCAGCTTCTTCTGCGGTTATACCAAGCATCTCGCCCAGTGCCGCATCTGAGATACGGGCGTTCTGCTGTAAAATTCTGATTATCTCGTTTTTCATAGTAACATCCTTTCTGATTTAATTCGGGATTCGGAATTCGGAATTATTGTGTTCGCATTCGCTCACGGATCAAAAATAGTATTATTTAAATCCGTCCCCGTCAGGGGACACCGTAATTCCGAATTACGAATTCCGCATTATCATAGTTCAATAAAATTCGGTTTTCTGTTAATGTAATAAGCGATCCTTGTGAACCCTGCCGCTCGTGCGGTCTCAATGCCGTCAGCCACATTAGCGCCGATATCCTCGACAGTGTGGGAATCCGATCCTATTGATATTATCTCTCCGCCCATCTCACGGAACAGCTTCACATATTTCAGGTCGGGGAAGGTATCCCCGAAGCCCTGACGTATTCCGGAGGTGTTTATCTCCAGTCCCTTGCCGTTTTCAGCGAGAAGACGGAAGCTTTCGGATATGATATCGTCAAAGCGGCTGATGTCTATGTCTATCTTCGCCTTGCATTTCAGATAGCGCATGAAGTAGGTAAGGTGAGCGAGAACATCGAATTTTCCCCACTTGCAAAGCTTGTGTATCTCCTCGAAGTAGCGCTGTGCCAGATCGTAGATACCGTCAAGGGAGTATTCGGTGTAGTCAATGAAGCAGAAGTCCTCGGTCCTGGGCAGCTGATGCATTGAACCCAGAACGAAGTCCAGCCTCGGGTCGCTGACTACCTTTTCGGCTATCTCGAAATTATGGGTCGCCTGTCCCATCTCAACGCCGCAGATAAGGTTCAGCTTTCCGCTGTATTTCTGTTTCAGTGCGGTAACGGCGGAGACGGAATTTTCAAAGTCTCTGCCAAAATCGAAATACTGATAGGTAGTCTCGTCGGGATAATGCTCCTTTGAGTACCAGCGGTTGCATTCGCAGTGATCGGTTATGGCATAGGCGGCAAGTCCCAGTTCTATGGCACGTCCGATGCATTTTTCAATATCAGCTTCCGAATCGACGGAGAACTGCGTATGTGTGTGGCAGTCGGTCAGCTTCATCATAACACCTCTTTAAAACACGTAGTATTAAATAATTATATCACAATCCGAGACTTTTTTCCATAGTTTTTTCAAATTTTTTCGTCTGCCGTTTTATGACATCCTGTCATCACTGTAATTTTTTTAACCATAGGGAGAATATATGAGGATTTAAGCGATGTTTATGCTGAAATTGTCCGATATCTATTGACTTTTCTGCACTTGAATGGTACAATGTAATTAAATATAGGCGTAATCAGAACGCAACTGCACTGCGTTCAGAAAATTCAAGCGCCATATGAGAGGGGTAATAAAAATGAAGAAATTTACAAGATCCGCTCTGGCACTGTTCTCTTCTGCTGCACTTGCTCTTACAGGTACAGCACCTGCATTCAGCCCAGCAGTCTTTACAGTTCAGGCTGCGGATACAAACAACGATGACTGGCTCCATGCAGAGGGAAGCCGTCTTTACGACAAGGACGGACATGAGGTGTGGCTGACAGGTGCTAACTGGTTCGGCTTCAACTGCGGTGAGAATGTTCCTCACTACCTCTGGAGCGCAGACGCTGATGACTGCCTCAGAGAGATCGCCGATCGAGGCATCAACATCATCCGTTTCCCGATCTCTACCGAACTCATCGTTTCATGGATGAAAGGCACTCCTAACGAGGTCGGAAGCTTCTCATGCAATACCGACCCGTCATTCACGATCAACCCTGATTTCTGCTCTGAGGACGGCAAGACTCCCAAGGACAGTATGCAGGTATTCGACATAATGATGAAGAAGTGCAAGGAGCACGGTATAAAGGCATTCATCGATATACACAGTCCCGATGCAAACAATTCAGGTCATAACTACAATCTGTGGTACGGCAAGGCAGGCGTTACGACTGACGTATGGATAGACGCTCTGGTATGGCTTGCTGAAAAATACAAGAACGATGATACTCTCCTTGCTTATGACCTTAAAAATGAACCTCACGGTAAAGGTCAGGAAGGCGAGAAGGCAGCTAAGTGGGACGGCTCAACTGACGAGAACAACTGGGCATACGCTGCTACAAAGTGCGCTGAGGCTATCCTCGACGTAAACCCTAATGCTCTTATCCTCGTTGAAGGCGTTGAGCAGTCGCTCAAGAGACCTGGAACATCCGACTACTGGGGTATGCCTGATTCTCTCACAGATTCACCTTATATCGGTGCATGGTGGGGCGGCAACTTCCGTGGCGCAAGGGATTACCCCATCAAGCCAAAGCAGGGAACTTCACAGATAGTATATTCACCACATGACTACGGCCCGTCAGTATACGCTCAGACATGGTTCGACAAGGACTTCACAGAGAAGACACTTCTCGACGACTACTGGTACGACACATGGGCTTACATCAACGCTGAGGACATCGCTCCTGAGCTTATCGGTGAGTGGGGCGGACACATGGACGGCAAGGAGAACCAGAAATGGATGACTCTCCTCCGTGACTACATGATAAACCACCACATCAACCACACATTCTGGTGCCTTAACACCAACTCAGGTGATACAGGCGGACTATGGGACGACCTCGGATTCCAGGCAGGCAAGGGCACAACTATCAAGTGGAACGAGCCTAAGTATGAGCTGTTTGAGGAAGCACTCTGGCAGACAACAAGCGGCAAGTACATCGGTCTTGACCACGAAGTAGCACTCGGTAAGAACGGCGTTTCACTTTCAGAGTTCTACGCTTCGGGCGAGGGCAGCAACCTTGACGGCGGCAAGGGCTCAACACAGGGCACAACAAAGCCTCCTGTAACAGCAGCTCCGACATCATCCGTTACAACAGGTCCTACCCAGACAACATCCAGACCGACAACAACTACTACATCAGCTGAGGTTACAACTACTACATCAATATCTTCTGCTACAACTACTACCACATCAGATTCATCTACATCAATAACTTTTGCTACAACTACTGTTACAGAGCCAAAGTCCACAACTACAACAGCTCCTGTAACAACATATCCCACATTCGGTACAGACCATGATTTTCTTCCATATTCTGTAAAGATCATCACTGAGCCTACAAAGACAAAATATCAGATCGGCGAAAAGCTTGATCTTTCAGGTATAAAGGTAGAATATAACGACTACGTGATTGGAGCAGACAGCCTTAAGCTTCTTTCTGAATACAAACCGGGCAGCGGTTATCCTGCGCTTTTTGTAAATGACTATGAATTCGATTCTTCCAAGGAAGGCGAGTATCGTATATTCATATCTTTCAGTGGCAGACCCGAGTCATATCCAAGTGACGCCTTTACAGTAACTGTAGGTCAGGTCGACAAGGGCAATGAGCCTTCATCAGAAGCCAGGTTATGCGGTGACGCTAACAACGACGGTACTGTTGATCTTTCGGATGCTGTACTCATCATGCAGACACTGTCAAATCCATCAAAGTATAAGCTCACAGAGCAGGGCAGAGCAAATGCTGACTGTGCAGGCAACGGCGACGGTATCACAAATGCCGATGCACTTGCTATCCAGAAGTATATGCTCAAGCTCATCCCATCACTTCCCGAGACAAAATAAGGGTACAATACAGGCGGCACCATTGGTGAATGGTGTTTGCTGAACACAATAAGAGACCTGCCCGTTATATGGATCAGCACATCCTTCGGGCAGGTTTTTCCTTGAGAGGGGTAATAAACATGAGAAAGATAATGAAAACAGTTGCGGCATTCCTGTCAGCAGCGGCTATGGTGTGTTCGGGTACGGCTTCTGTATTTACAGCAGTTCCCGATATGACCGCATATGCGGCAGATACCAACAACGACGACTGGCTCCATGCCAAGGGAAGCCGTCTTTATGATATGAACGGCAACGAGGTATGGCTCACAGGCGCAAACTGGTTCGGTTTCAACTGTACCGAAAATTCACCGCACTACCTCTGGAGCGGTGATATAGACGATCTGGTAAAGGATATCGCAGACCACGGCGTAAATGTTCTGCGTCTTCCCGTATCCACAGAGCTCCTTTACAACTGGATGATAGGCGATCCCGATCCTATCGAAAGCATAAATCCCAACAATGACCCCAGCTATCCCTTCAATGTGGACCTCATAAAGGCTGACGGCAGCATTGTAAACAGTAAGGAGCTTTTTGATATACTTCTGGCAAAGTGCAAGAAGTACGGAGTAAAGGCATTCATCGACATCCACAGCCCTGAATCCAACAACTCAGGCCATAACTATGGTTTATGGTACGGCAAATCATTTGAAGCCAACAACGGCAAGACTGTCGAGGTAACTACCGATGTATGGATAGAAACTCTCGCATGGTGTGCTGAGGAGTACAAGAACGATGATACTCTCATCGGCTTCGACCTCAAGAACGAGCCTCACAGCAAGTACGGCGGAGCTCCCATTGATGCGATATGGGACGATTCAGACGCTCCCAACAACTGGAAAAAGGCGGCTGAGGACTGCGCAAACGCTATCCTCGCTAACAATCCCAATGCGCTCATCCTCATCGAAGGTGTTGAAGGCTTTGAAGGCCACGGCGCATGGTGGGGCGGCAACCTGAGAGGTGTTGCAAAGTATCCTGTAATGCCAACAAGCGGCACTTCACAGATAGTTTACTCACCCCATGACTACGGCCCTATCGTAAGCGATCAGACATGGTTCCACAAGGATTTCACAGAGCAGACCCTTCTCGATGACTACTGGTACGACACATGGGCTTATCTGGTAGAGAAGGATATGTATCCTCTCCTCATCGGTGAATGGGGCGGAAGACTTGACGACGGCGACAACGAAAAGTGGCTGGGACTTCTCCGTGACTACATGATAAATCATCATATCAATCACACTTTCTGGTGCCTCAACGACGACTCAGGCGATACTGGCGGACTATGGAAGGATATTCAGTTCGGCACTACTCAGGACGCAAGCGGCAATATCACAGGCCACACCACTATAAACTGGGATGAGACAAAGTACAAGACATACTACTATCCCGCTATATGGAAGACTTCAACCTCCAAGAAGTTCATCGGTCTTGATCATCAGGTAGCACTGGGCAAGGACGGAATCTCACTGAACGATTTCTATGCAAACTATGCAAAGTCAGAGGGAAGCAACCTTGACGGCGGCAAGACATCCGACGGAAGGCCCGTTGAAGCCGATACACCAACTGTTACAGAAACTACAGCAACAACTGCACCGATCACTACAGCAAGCACAACAACACCTTCTCCTGAAACTTCGACGGCAACTACATTCGTTAGTACCGTCTATGCCAGTAGCGGATTGCTCGGAGATACTAATTGTGACGGCGGAGTCGATGTGGCAGACGCTGTTCTCATAATGCAGTCACTTTCAAATCCCGCAAAATACGGCAGAGAGGGCTCCGAAAAGGGACATCTTACTGCTCAGGGCGAAGTAAACGGCGACTGCTGTAATGTGGGCGACGGCCTTACAAATAAGGACGCACTTGCAATTCAGAAGTATAAACTGGAGCTCATCAAGGAGCTCCCCGAAAAATAAAGAATAGAGGAATCAACAAATGAGAAATGTATTAAAAACAATTTCCGCTCTTGCAGCCGCAGGAGCTCTCACACTGACAGGTACAGTATGCAATTTACCTGTCGGCACAAACACAACAGCAGTTACTGCGGTTGCAGCAGACGATAACAACGATGACTGGCTCCACGCTGAGGGAAGCAAGCTCTACGACATGAACGGCAATCAGGTATGGCTCACAGGCGCAAACTGGTTCGGTATGAACTGTACCGAGAACGTACCTCACGGCCTTTATGCAAGAGATGTTGACGATATGCTCTCAACAATTGCAGACCACGGTATCAACATCATCCGTTTCCCTGTTTCCACTGAGCTTCTTATGTCATGGATGGACGGCGATCCGCTCCCTGTAAGCTCTGTTCAGGCAAGCTACAATCCTCCTCAGGACGAAGTAGGCGAGGACGGTACAGTTACTCCCGCAGGCAAGTACGGCAACATCAACCGTGAATTCGTTGAGGCTGACGGCAAGACACTCAAGAACAGCTACGAGATATTCAAGGTCATCATGCAGAAGTGCAAGAAGTACGGCGTAAAGGCTCTCATCGACGTTCACAGCCCTGCTTCACACAACTCAGGCCATAACTACAATCTCTGGTACTATGAGCCCACAGCTGAGGACTGCGGAGGCATGGCTGTAGGTCATTTCTCCAAAAAGCAGATCACATGGGACGACTGGAAGGATTCCATCACATGGCTGGCTGAGCAGTATGCAAACGATGATACTATCCTTGCTTATGACCTGAAGAACGAGCCTCACGGCAAGCGTGGCTATGACGGTACTACCTGTCCTTCAAACATGGCAAAGTGGGATAATTCCACAGACAAGAACAACTGGAAGTATTCATCCGAGGAGTGTGCAAAGTCCATTCTGAAGGTAAATCCTCATGCTCTCATCCTCATTGAAGGTATCGAGCAGTCACCTATGTTCGACAGAAACAGCACATGGGATACACCCGATAAGTTCCAGCCTGCGAAAGGCGAAGAACGCTGGTTCGGCGCATGGTGGGGCGGCAATCTCCGTGGAGTAAAGGATCTTCCTGTACTTCCCGAGTCAGGCCAGATCGTTTATTCACCTCATGACTACGGCCCGTCAGTATACGCTCAGTCATGGTTCGCCAAGGATTTTGATACACAGACACTTCTTGACGATTACTGGTACGATACATGGGCTTACATCAACGATAAGGACATCGCTCCTCTGCTCATCGGTGAGTGGGGCGGACACATGGACGAAGGCAAGAACCAGAAGTGGATGGAGCTTCTCCGTGATTACATGATAGAGAACCACATCAACCACACATTCTGGTGCATCAATCCTAACTCAGGCGATACAGGCGGACTTCTTGATTCCACATTCATGAACTGGGATAAGGACAAGTACGCACTGTTTGAGGAGTCACTGTGGCAGACAACAGGCGGCAAGTACATCGGTCTTGACCACCAGACTGCACTCGGTGCAAACGGATTATCACTTTCACAGTTCTACTCATCAGGCGAGGGAAGCAACATCAACGGCGGCAGCGGCACATCAAAGGGCAATTCACAGCCAACAGTAACAAATCCGCCTGCATCATCAACAACTACAACTACAACTTCTGCAACTACTACAAAGCGTGCTGAGACAACAACTACAACTGTAACATCACAGGTAGTTGACGGTCCGGGAACAGAGGCTAAATTATACGGTGACGCTAACTGCGACGGAACAGTTGACGTTTCAGATGCTGTTATCATCATGCAGTCGCTTTCCAACCCATCCAAGTACAAGCTTACAGAGGAGGGCAAAGCAAACGGTGACTGTTCAAACACCGGCGACGGCATAACAAATGCAGACGCACTTGCTATCCAGAGGTATAAATTACAGCTTATAGATAAACTCCCTGTCTGATATCAACTGCAACTGAATAATACAAAAAGGGCATACAGTAATGTGTGCCCTTTATTCTTAAAAAACTAATCGCAAGACGCTATTATGTTTCGTCCGGAACATAATCAAGGGCGCTCGGAAAGCGCCCCTACAAATTTTCTATGTAGGGGTGAGTTCCGAGCGCCCACGAATATCAGGTAAAATAAAAAGGAGCTGAAAAGCTCCTTATTCTTCGGTTATATCCTTTTCCATCTCCTCGATAGGAGGTCCATCCACAGGTTCGATAGGTGTTTCCGTCTCGATATAGCTGACAGCATTTTTCAGTGCGTCAACGGAGGTTTTAAGCCTCTCCAGGTCGATTATGCCTGCAACAGAAACGTCGTCACCGCTGCCCTTGCGTGTCATTTCCGGGAGGAACTCAGCAAGCTGACGAGAGCCTTCGATAATGCCGTTTTCGGCAAAGGTGAGCGCAAGACCACGGTAGAAGCCGTGAAGCTGTTCGATAGCCCAGTAGGAATTCTGAACTCCGTCAGTGCCTACGAAAATAGCAGGTGGAATGCAGTCCTTGGGGAAGTATACGAATCTTGCCGACAGCACAGCATCGTCCTGACAGAGGGAAGTTGTGATGTTGTCGAAGCATCTCGGGTCATCGGGGACAGGGTCGGAAGCAATTCCCGAGCAGTCCACGGTAACGCATTTTCCGTCGCCAATCTGACCGCAGAAAGCGAAATCTTCGGCAGCGGCAATGAAAGCGAGAGTAGTGCCGTAAGCGCTGATATATTCGCCGTTCATGTAGTTCTCACGGTAGAAAGCCAGATTATCGGGGATCTTGTCAAGTTCCTCGGGAGTAAAAGGCTCCTGTTCGTGGTCGGATTCTGTGCGGTTATGCCATCTTGAAACAATGCTTCTCCAGAGCTGATCGAGGATGGCATCACGCTGTTTCGGGTCATCGAGGACAGCTTCGGCGCCTTTGATGCTTTCCATGAATTCGGAAACGCAGTCGAAAGCGCATTCCACAGCAAAGCGAGAGCCTCTTTCAGTCCTTAAATAATGGGGACTTCCGTGTCCGTCGGCAACAGCGGCAAAGATGAAATCATCGTTGTTAATGGCCATTGAAGCGTCCTGACATACGATATCCTTTTTTATATGATTAGCACCTCTGCTTGTCTGAGCAAAGGAAGAAAATTTTTCCATCAGTTAGTTCCCCTTTTACCAGTCCTCATCATCCCAGTCGGCAGTATTAACGTCGCTGAGTGCCTCGGAGGTCTGTGTCTGCACATCTTCAGCAAGCTGTTTTGAGATCTCAACAGGATCGGAATTACTGTCAACAGTGCTTGAATGGCTGGCAAATACACTTGTGATAACGCTTGCCTTTTCGATCATCAGTCTGAGCTGATCCTTATTCTTTACGTCAAGGACAGTCTCGATGCTTCCCGAGAAACGTGCGAGAACATCCCTGTCTGCGTCTTCACCGATAGCGAAAGCGATCTTAATTGAACGCTTGAACCAGTTGTTTTCCTTGAGAGTATTCAGCGGGCTTATCCAGTTATCTGTAGGACCGCCGTCACTGAAAAGGAGTATAACAGGCGGATAAGCACCTGCGGTAGTTTTCAGGAATTCGTTGCGTGAGAGCTTCTTATCAAGTTCTTTGCAGGCTGCGCCAAGATCTGTAACACCACAGGCTTCAAAAGATTTGAAGCGGTACCCCTCGGGTGAAACAGGCTCAGGCGTGACCCATGAAGCTCCTGTTGAAAATTCGAGAACAGCGATCTTTATCTCTGCGTCATCGCTTTCGTCGCTGATCTCCTGGAGGGTCTGCATGACCTCTTCCAGTGCGGACTCCACCTGTCCGATCTTGCTTCCCTGCATACTGCCTGAAGTGTCGATGACATAAAAGAGTGTCATCACCTTTCTGACAGCGGGAGCGTAGTCATCTAATCCCGGCATATCATTGTACCTCCTGAACTTTTATTCTCTAATAATTGTACTATAAATACATGATTTTGTCAAGGTATCGGGCATTAAAAGCAGGGGATGAGATCATGAAGATAAGAAAAAGTTTTATCAGGCCGAAGGGCGCACACTGTGCGCCCCTACAGATGCTAAACGACATTTGTAAAGATTCGATGATGGCTGATGATATCAAGGGCGCACACTGTGTGCCCCTACAGATGCTAAACGACATTTGTAAAGATTCGATGATGGCTGATGATATCAAGGGCGCACACTGTGCGCCCCTACAGATGCTAAATGACATTTGTACAGATCAGAGGACGGTAAATGACCGCCCTTACAAAACAGCGTTAACCTCAACAAACAAGAAGTGCCGGCGAGCGAAAGCAGATTATGCTAAACGTACAAAGTAAGCGAGCGAAGCAAGCGAATCGTGATCGGGGCCAAGCTGCCGTCAGCTTGGCTTGACTTAATTCGTATGTTATAGTATAATAGAAGTGTCCGATGATTTTCGGAATATGAAAGGAGCAGCAATATAATGAAAAGATACATAAAGACAATGGCAGGCATTATCGCAGTTTCACTCACTTTAACATCACTGTTTTCATGCAGCTCATCCAAAAAAGAGGAAAGTTCAGAAGAGATAGTGACAGAACCTGCTGCAACAGAAGCTCCTACCGAAGCCGAAACGGAAGAATTCCGCAAGGCTGAGGCAAGAGAAGAGATGACAATAACATGGCTCTCAGATTATGACCTTAACCCTGCACGCCACGAGAAGAGAAGTTCCGCCCTTGAGATTTTCGAGGACGTTTTCGGCGGCAAGATAAACTATGTTGCCACCAGCGCAGACGGAAAGTACGACCGCCTTGCAGAAATGCTCAACGCAGGCGAGACTGTGGATATGTTCCCCTATGAACAGGGCGCTTTCCCCGAGGGACTTACCCGTGACCTGTACGCGCCCCTTGACCCTTATTACGAAGAACTTGGCATGGATACAGGTATCTGGGACGATATGCAGGAAGTTATCGATATGTACAGCTACAAGGACGGTCACTACGTTATCCCTTACAGCTTCACAAATCCTGTGGTACTGACTTACAGCCGCAAGATGATCCAGCAGGAAGGCCTTTCCGATCCCTATGAACTCTACAAGCAGGGCAGCTGGAACTGGGATACTTTCATGGATATGATGCAGACATTCAAGGAGAATACTCCCGACGGCACTACAAGATACGGCATAAGCGGCGAACTCGGAAGAGCTGCACTTGCTTCCTCGGGACATACTGTAGTCAAGAAGGAGAACGGCAAGCTGGTGAATAATATCTCCGACCCTGAGATCGCAAAGGCTGAGCAGATGGTCATTGACATCAGCCAGCAGGGACTTTACCGCAGCAACTGGCTGGAGCATTTCGATACCGACGGAAACATCCTTTTCTATGCAATGGGAACATGGACTCTCGGCGAATCCAACGCTCTCAACGATGACAAGGACCTTATGGTAGTGCCTTTCCCGAAGTCATCAACATCCGACAGATACTACATAAGCTGTGACCACAACGCAAGACTGCTTGCAAGAAATTCCCAGAAGGGCGCAGCTGTGGCTACATATATCAGATGCGAGAGACTTGCTGCAACGGAGGCTACATTTGCCGACGACAAGAAAACAGCAGCTACAACTCCCGTCAAGAGCGCAATGGGCGACGTAAAGAGCGTTATCACTCCCGAACAGTACGATGCACTTCTTGAATTCACAGACCCCACACAGGTGTTCCCGATATTCGATTTCGGCTACGGTATGGGAAATAATATGTACAACTACAAGGGCGAGGGAGTCCTTTACAGCATGGAAAAGAACCTGACAAACGGCTATTATGCATCATGGGATAATGCCTGCGAAGCATGGACAGGCCTGGTTGCAGGCGAGGTCGATAGATTCGCACAGTAATTCTTTGGGATCGATTATATTACGGGCGCTCGGAAAGCGCCCCTACAAGCCGGATGATTTTGGTCAGCTTATGTAGGGGCGAGTTCCGCTCGCCCGTAATTTTTTAGATATAACTTTAAAAGGCGCACATAACTGCGATACTCATACGGCAGTTTTATATGTATTTATCGGGGAAAACCTTTCTGAGGAAAGGTTCCCTCTGACGGAGGCCGTCCCCTCTGTCAGCTACGCTGACACCTCCCCACACTGTGGGGAGTCGACCCCGAACCCCTTTCCAAAGACTTTTAATAGAATTTTGCCCCCATATAGGGCGCACACCAGAAAAGTTTGAATTTATCATTTTTTCAGGTGCGCCCTATATGGGGGCAAAATTAATAGTCTTGGGAAACAGATTCGAGAAGAATCTTCTTCAAAATGTCTACCTCAATAATACGTATAAACTGCTGTACGAGTATCACGGTTAAGTGCGCCTTTATTATTCTTCTTCCACTTCGGTGTCTCTTGAAAGCACTTTTACTTTGCAGACCTCGATACGGTGGTGCTTGACCTCGGTAACGTCGATATGGAGCCCGTCGGTGTCGAGGCTTACCTGAGTGCCGTTTTTGGGGATATGTCCGAGTCTGTCGATGACGTATCCGCCGAATGTATCGTACTTGTCAGCAGGGAGATCGATATCAAGTTCGTCGCAGACCTCGGTCAGAGCGCTGATACCGGGAACTGTCCACTCATCATCGCCTGTCTGAGCAAGCTTTACAGCAGGCTCGTCCTCGGGATCGTCAGCAAAGTCTCCGACAAGCTGTTCTACCAGATCGGTAATGGTAACGATGCCGCTCATTCCGCCGTATTCGTCCACGACCACAGCGAAATGGTCGGAGCCGTCCTGTTTCATCTGCTCAAAGAGACGGTCAGCCTTCATATTCTCATGAACGAAAAGCGGTTCACGCACAGCGTTTTCCATGATATTTTCACGGCTTTTGTCGTCCAGACGGAAGTAGTCCTTAGCATCGAGAACGCCTATGACATTATCCACGCTGTCACCGCAGACAGGGAAAACCGAGTGTCTTGTGCGGTGGATGGTCTCTTCCCAGACTTCAATGTCGTCTTTGCTCCAGAGAACTGAAACATCGGTTCGGTGAGTACAGACCTGTTCGGCAGTAAGGTCATCGAATGCGAAAACGTTCTTGATAATGCGGTTTTCGTCCTCGTCGATAGTACCTTTTTCGGCGCCTGCGTCCGACATCATGAGTATCTCCTCCTCGGTAACAGTCTCAGCGCCGCTGTCGGGATCAATGCCGAAAAGACGGAGAATACCGTTTGACGAAGCGTTGGTGATGGCAACGAAAGGCGCAAAGAAAGCCGAGATAAAGCTTATGAGTCCGCTGAGGGCGAGAGCGGTTTTTTCGGGAGATCTGTGAGCGGTCTTCTTCGGGATGATCATGCCGAAAACCAGTGTAAAATAGGCGATGACCAGTGTAAGAAGGATCACACATACCGCACTTACGACGGACTTTGGTATATTCAGTCCGCTCCCCATTATCAGGTCTGTAAGCGGACGGGAGAAGCTTCTTGCCGCAAAAGCTGCTCCTAAGAATCCTGAGAGAGTAACAGCTGTCCGTATAGCCGAGAGAAAGCGGTCGGACTTGTCTGTGAGTTTTTTCAGCCTTTTCGCTTTTTTACTGCCGCCTGCCGCAAGTTTTTCCAGTTTTGAGTCACTGAGAGATATCACAGATATCTCGGCGCAGGTAAACAAAGCGGTGAGGGCGATCAGTATCGATTGCAGAATTATCTGCCCTGTCATTCCTTATTCCTCCATTATAGTTACGGTAGTAAAATCGAATATGCGCAAAAAGACACAGCCTGTCACAAATTTCGGTGCAGACCGTGCCTTATATTTATATATTCAGCGTTCATTGAACGTAAAACATTGCAACTGTAAGGGTTACTGCCGTCGGGGGCACCTTCCATTTAAGCTTTCACCTCCATGTATAATATTTTCTATTATAGCGTAAATTTCCCCAAATGTCAACCCCCCGCCGAGCGAGCGGAGCGCTTTTCACGATTCGGCCGCTGAGCGAGCGGCGGCGCTTTTCACGATTCGCTTGCTGCGCTCGCTTACTCTGTACGTTTCGCATACTCTGCTTTCGCTCGTTGGCACTTCTTGTTTGTTATGGTTGCGGCCACATTTTATCTGAAATCAGGGCGAGCGGAACTCGCCCCTACATAAACCAACGAAGATAAGTCGCAATTGTATGGGCGCTTTCCGAGCGCCCTCGTCACTCCACCATAAATGCTTGTTGTGACCGCAATATGTAGGGAACGCCGCCCTCGGCGTTCCATTTAGGTGCGATGGGATCTGTGGGAGCCCGAGGGCGGGCTCCCCTACAAAGATCTGTTTCTGTAGGGGCCGCCTTTGGCGGTCCTTGCTTCATTTAAAACGAGCAACATCTGTAGGGGCGCACAGTGTGCGCCCTCGCCGCTCCGCCATAAACACCGTTGTGACCGAGATACGTAGGGGCGGATATCATCCGCCCTCAAAATCATAACATCACTTTCTGTCTTTCCTCTATGTCAGAACGGTGAAAAATCTTTCTCCTTTTCAACAAATATCACTATTGACAAATCTGCACGTATGTTGTATAATGAAGGTGCAGCAGAGATGCTGCGTATTATTCACTGAAGAGCAAAAATACGTTCGTTAAGTGTTGACTGAACGGGGAGTTGTCAGTCAAACGAAAAGCTTCGGCTTGCGGTTCGTATTTTGCATCCCGCTTCATAGGACAATATAAAAGAGAAATCTACCTTCTTTTCTTGTCATATGAGTGAGGAAAAGGAGGTTTTTTGTTATGAAAGCAAACAGCACAGCAACAGTAAGATCAGAGATCAGGATTTTCGGCAGCACAAAGGTAATGGTTCTTTGCGCTCTTTTGGCGGCTATGAGCATTGTTCTCGGCAAATTCGTGAACATCTCCATAGGGGACAGTATCCGCATAAGCTTTGAAAATCTGCCGATAATCATGGCGAGTATTTTCTTCGGACCCATAGCAGGAGCAGTTACAGGCGCATCCGCCGATATTGTGGGATGTTTCCTCAAGGGCTACTCTATCAATCCCTTTATTACATTTGGTGCGGTCTGCATCGGATTTTTCCCGGGGCTGTTTTACCGTTCATATGCAAAGGGAAAGGAATTCACAAAGCTGCTCACATCAGTGATGTCGGCTCATGTTGCAGGTTCGATGATAGTAAAGTCAATTGGCCTTATGGCTGTTTACCACACACCAATGAAAGTGATAGCATGGAGAGTACCGATCTATATCATTATAGGTATAGTCGAGACCATTGCTGTTCACACCCTTCTCAGAAATAAAGCCTTTAAGGCGGAACTTGAAAAGGTGATGAGAAAATGACTTATAATGAAGCAAAGGAATATCTGAAAGCTGCTTCTGCAAAGGGCAGTATACTCGGTCTTGAGCGTGTAGTGGAACTTCTTCATCTTATGGGAGATCCGCAGGATAAACTGAAAGTGATGCACGTTACAGGAACTAACGGAAAAGGCTCTTTCGGAGCGATGATGACATCCGTTCTGCGTGAAGCAGGATATAAGACAGGCGGATTTTCTTCGCCTGCCATAACCGATATCACTGACAGCTATCGTATCAACGGCAATGAGATCTCTCAGGAGCAGTTTGCGGAGCTGATAAGCGATATAGCGGTATTCTGCGAAAAAATGGATGAAAAGCCCACAGAATTCGAGATAATGGCAGCTGCCGCTTATGAACTGTTCAAGCGTGAGAACTGCGATATCGCCGTGATCGAATGCGGAATGGGCGGAGACACAGACGCTACAAATGTAATAAGCGAGCCTGTTCTTTCGGTCATAACCAACGTTCAGAGCGACCACTGCAAATACCTCGGAAACACAATTGCGGAGATAGCAGAGCATAAAGCAGGCATAATCAAGCCGGGTTGTCCTGTATTCTTCGGAGGCGATGATGCAGAGGCATTCGATGTTGTCAGCAAAAAAGTACGTGAAGTAGGCGTACCCTTCAGATTTATGGATTATTCCGAGGTTTCGAGAGTACGTTTCAGCCTGGAGGGAATGGAGTTCTACTTCAAGGAGAAGCTTTACAAAGTTCCGCTCCTTGGAGTCTATCAGCTGAACAATGCGCTGAACGTGCTTTTCTGTACGGAAATGCTGATAAAAAAGGGCTACAACATAGACTACGGCGACATCAGACGAGGTCTTGCACAGACAGAGTGGCACGGCAGATTTGAGGTGCTGAGGAAAGAGCCTTATGTTATATTTGACGGCGCACATAATCCCGAGGGAATAAGATTTGCCGCAGAGAGCATCGAGCGCTATTTCGGCAGAAAAAAAGTGGCCATGCTGATAGGAGTTATGGCCGATAAGGACTACAGACTCTATTCGGAAATACTCGGATGCTATGCCGAGAAGGTCTTCACAGTCAGCCCTGACAATCCGAGAGCACTTGACAGCGCAACTCTTGCGGGAGTATTTGCAGAGAAGAAGATAAACGTCAAAAGCTTTGAAGTGCTTGAAGACGGTGTAAAAGCGGCGTATGATTTCGCCAAAAGCCGCAATATACCGCTTATTGCTCTGGGTTCACTCTATATGTACAGAGAATTCAACGAGGTGCTGGAAAAACTCTGAATACACATAAAAACACCCCCGAAGCGTTAACCTCGGTACTCTTATAGAAGTTTTTACATGAGTCTATTGAGGGAAACCCTTTTGAAAAAGGGTTCCTCTGAAAGGTTAGCTTCATGCGCACCCTACGAACTCTGAAAAATCCCTGTTTATCGGCATATTCAAATGTCGAATTTGATCTCACTATCCAGTTTCAGAATATCAGCCTTTATGCTCTCGGCTTCAGCGTCGGGAGCTTCTTTTTGCTTATAGGCGATTTCGATCCTGCCGATAATGCCCTCATGGGCATCGCTCATCATCTGCTGAAATGCTGGTCTATGCTCAGTATCTTTTCCAGAAAATCCGTTATCACAATACAGGCGGTAAACACAGTCCTCGCCTACATATCTGATGCAATCCTCCTTCTGTGATTCGATGGACAGCGAATTGTTGTCCCTGTCCGCTACGGGACGGCAGCGGAGCGATCAGTCACACAGAAATATAGTCGCTGACGCTCCAATTCCTCACCCGAATATGAGGAAACTAAGCAGAGCCGCAGGCTCAGAACCTGTCCACATAGGGTGAATGTACGGATTATCAGGCATAATTTTGTCGGTGACAAGGCAAAAATCCGCCGACGGGCTGTCGCCCTTCAAGGATTTTTAACGCAGTCACCGGCAAAATTTGA
>Ga0255346_1002014_pt1 | contig 26890 bp, 24 predicted proteins | sample wastewater_treat_FD_194410 | JGI IMG/M metagenome (GOLD analysis project Ga0255346, IMG submission 194410) | Wastewater microbial communities from Lulu Island WWTP, Vancouver, Canada - plant22 | ecosystem: Engineered > WWTP > Wastewater > Unclassified | place: Canada: Vancouver, British Columbia...
TTTCTCCCCAACAGGGCTTTGAATTGCTGAATGTTGAAAATTCATAATATACAATCTTTATTTCTGCGGGCAAAACTGCCTGGATTCATCAAATTTTGGTGTCCAACTTTTTGTCCGCAGACCCAAATCTCCATCTTTGCAACCATAAAAAAGAAGAAAAGGTGGAAAATTTGCATGAAATTATGACGTGAAATGCAGATATTCCGACGTTTTTGCTGCGTTTTGTAGGAGTGACGAAATTTTGAACGGTGTTTTGTGTGTTCTGACAAATATTGTCTGCACAAGTTGAAGCGGTGAGGTAATTGTGTTATAATTACAGTTATTAATAGTATAATTCTTGGAGGATAACTAAATGGCTAATACAAAATATACAGAAGCAGACGTACTCGGATATATCAGCGAAAAAAGCGAAGGATGCCGCATTGAGGGCGATTCTCTTGTCTTTCCCGATTACACACTGGCTGTCAGAACACAGATAATAAGCTGCGAGAAAAGCGGGAATGCCTTTTCCGCTCAGCTCATATTCTTTATGGATCATCCGGATTTCGGTCAGCTGCTGGTGGAATCCTGCGTAGGAGTGGGCGACAACGGAGATGAAGCTGTGGAAAATGCCGCAAGAAACTTTATAGCTACTGTTCTTATCCCTGTTCAGAGCGCACTGAAATGCGAGGGAGAGGAGTTCATAACATCCGAACTTATGGGAGAGAAGCATATCTTCCGTGTTCCCTGTGCGTCCGGTTCTCTCTGTATGGGCAGTCAGTTCCTTGAACACGGCGATCTCTGGGAGATCATGAAGGATGTGATACCTCAGTATCTTGGCGGCAGAAAGGCATACTGGGTGAAGCTGTTTGCGGCTATGGCAAATGGTGAGATCATATGCGAAGCAAGAGTTAACGGTATCGTTTTCCACGGCCTTACCGATCTGCTGAAGCAGAGACTTCCCCTCAACGGCGAAAAGCCTGCTTATGGCTCATACAAGGCTTTCGTTCTGCTTATCCAGAATGACGAGACTTATACTCCCTGCCCTTACACCGATCAGCAGGTAGTTGAACTTACAGGTCAGGCACTTGAAAAGCTGAAGGCTGTACATGATGAAGAATCACACAATGCGGCTCTTGAGGAAATTATAAACAGCGCTCCGAATAAGTCCCTCGGCTGGGAACTGGCAGGACTTGTCCCCGAACTTTTCTGCATGATGGTGATCGGACTCAACGAGAACGACGGTCTCATTTACTTTGTTGACGGTGAGGACAAGAGAGGCGAGATCAAGACCTCACAGCTCAGCAGCTATGATGCAATGGCAAGAGGTGTTTACTCCTATCTGACCGAGAAAAAGCCGTCAAGAGATGAATGCATAAACCTTATGAGATCCAGCGGTATGTTCAATGCAGTACAGAAAGCCCTTGCTGACGGTGCAAAGGCTGAAGACCTGAGATGCAGTGAATTCATGTATACCGTAGGGGAGGACTATAAAATATATTGATGACCTTTGTCACCTTAACGAGAAAGAAGGTATTTGTTATGAAGGCAAGCAGAATATTGGCGGCGGCTGTTGCTATGGCTGCTGTTGCAAATCCGGTGTCCGTGCCTGCTTCTGCGGCGGACTACGGTCCCGTCAGCGCATCCTATGCGGACAGTTACGGTGAAGTTGTAAGCGGTGCTGATTATACCATTATGGTAAGGCTCAGCGGCAAGTACGTCACCGCCTCACAGAACGGAAATGTGGAACAGCAGAGCGGCCGTGGCGACGATTCACAGATATGGCACATCGAAAGCGTGGGCGGAGACAAATGCAGGATAGTTTCAGCATCCGACCACAGCAAGGCTATGACAGTTGAAAACGGCGACAGCACCAACGGAAACAACATCTATCTTTCCGCATATAAGGGAACTTCCGACCAGCACTTCATACTTCACCGCACAGATGATGCTTACTACATAACAGCCGAATGTTCGGGAAATACAGCCCTTGATGTTTACGATATCAGCTACGATGACGGAGCAAATATCGACCAGTGGGACTACTGGGGCGGCGAAGGACAGAAATTCTACATCCGTCCTGTTGACAACAAATACCGCTTTATAAAAGGTGACCTTGACGGCGACGGCGAGCTTACCTTCAATGACCGCATACTCATGGCCCGTGGAGTTTCCGCAGGCTTTGACGATATAATGACGCAGATAGCTGATATGAACGGCGACGGCAGTGCTGACAGCGAAGACTACGATCAGCTGAGCAGGTTCCTTCTCGGTGAGAAGATAAATGCGGACAGCTATTGCGAGATATCATGTGAGAAGCCCGATGTTGCGTATCTTTTTGCGTACTTCCTCGGCAACGCTCCCGAACAGGAAAGGCTTTCCTATGCGGTAAGCACCGACGGCTACCACTTCAGGGCACTCAACGGCGGAAAGGCTGTCTGGAATTCAAGTGTGGGCACGAAATGTCTCCGTGACCCTTACATTTTCAAAGGTGAGGACGGACTTTATCATCTTCTTGCAACGGATATGAAGTCATCTCTCGGATGGAACAGCAACCGTGACATCCTCAGTGCAAAGTCCACTGACCTTGTACACTGGTTCGACGAGACAAGCATACCCATCGCCAACAAGTACCCGAATATGATGAGCGCTGACCGTGCATGGGCACCGCAGGCAATTTACGATCCTGAAAAGGAGTCGTACATGATCTACTTTGCGGCAAGAGTTCCCGATATCGACAACAGGACCATTATGTACTATGCATACAGCAAGGACCTGAAAAAGCTTGATACCGCACCTCAGCTTCTGTTTGCTCCCAAAAACGGCAATGACGCTATCGACTCTGATATCATATACGAGAACGGCAGATACTATATGTACTACAAGAACGAGACCAACAAGCGCATCTATCTTGCGGAATCTGACCATGCAAGCGGTCCGTATAACGAGATAAAGCAGGTGTCGGAGGGCAGTCTCGGTGTAGAAGGCCCCAACATCTATAAAAAGATAGGCTCGGACAAGTGGCTGATGATGTCGGACGCTTACGGTGACGGCTATTACGTGATGCAGGAGACCTCAGACCTTGAGAACTTCACATCTGTCAGCCGGAACAGCTACAGCTTTGACTTCACTCCCCGTCACGGCTACGTTATACCAATAAATGCGGATCAGTACACCGCCCTTGTGAACGCTTATCCCTCGGACGGACTTCCTGCATTGAATACGGGACTCAAGCCCCTGACTGTGGAGATAAAGGCAGGTCAGGAACTGAAGCTTCCCGACAAGGTAACGGCCAGGTACAGCAACGGTGCATCGGCACAGTTCCCCGTGAAATGGTCGGGACTTTCGGCAGTCGATACTTCCCGTGCAGGTGTATACACCGTCAAGGGAACAGCCGTTTCCACATCCGATACTTACTCCGACCCGTTCATAACCGAAAGGGCTGACCCCTATGTGGTTGACGGCGGCGACGGCTACTACTACTTCACAGCTTCCTATCCCGCATACGGAAGCGTGGATAAGGGCTATGACAGGATAATCCTCAGAAGGAGCAGAACTGTTCAGGGACTGGCCTCCGCAGAGGAAAAGACCATCTGGAAAGCCCACAGCAGCGGCATTCTCTCAAAGCATATCTGGGCTCCCGAAATGCATAAGATAGGCGGAGCGTGGTATATGTTCTTTGCCGCAGGAGCATCCGACAATATATGGGCGATACGTCCCTATGTGCTGAAATGCGACGGTGACCCGTACACAGGAAACTGGACGGAATGCGGACAGATGCAGGCTTCAAACGGCGATACAAGTTCATTTGCAGGCTTTTCACTGGATATGACATATTTCGAGAACAACGGAAAGCATTACGTGATCTGGGCTGAGATAAAGGGAGATTCCTCACTGTTCATGGCTGAGATAGACCCGAAAGAACCGTGGAAGCTGACCTCAAAGCCCATAATGCTCACAAAGCCCGAATACAGCTGGGAACTTGTCAATAACCGGGTAAACGAAGGTGCGGCTGTGCTGAAAACCGGGGACAAGGTATATGTGTTCTTCTCGGCTTCGGGAACGGGTTCAGAATACTGCGTAGGACGTATGGAAGCGGACATCAACGCTGATCTTATGAATATCGCAAACTGGAAAAAGCTGGATAAGCCCGTGCTTCAGACAGCTGACCTGACAGACGGTGCAGGCCCCGGACATAACAGTTTCGTTACCGATGAGAACGGCGATCTGCTTATCGTCTACCATGCAAGACCGTCTTCGCATTCATCGGGAAAATGCGGCACCTACAACAAGGATCCGCTTTATGACCCGTGCAGGCATACAAGGATAGGCCGTGTGATGTTCACAGCAGGCGGAGAACCCGTCATCAACATCTGCGGCGATGCCGAGTTTGCTTCGGGAAGCAAGGAAGTTACCGCAACAATAATAGTAAAATAATATGATAGGAACAGCCAAAGAGAACACAATCTTCTCTATGGCTGTTTTCTGTTTGCACCGACGCCGTTAAAAACAGGATGTGATATTTTTCCTTTTTTATACAATTTGCTATTTATTTCGGCAATCACTTGAAATCAGCTTAAAAACACTGTATAATAGTTAAGATTGTTGAGAAAAAGTTATTGATGAGGTAGAAAATATGGAAAATATGAAATACGGCGGCCAGTCGGCTGCAAACGGTTCGGGTGACTCTGCTTCGGGCGGAGGAAGTTCCCGTTCCTTCATGGATGATCTTATTATCGGAGTTCCACGTAACAGCATGAAAAATATCGACCGGGGGATGAGCGGACGAGATGCAGGAACTCCTTCTCAGGAGATCGGCGGCCCTCCGCAGGGTGTGGGCGAAAGACCGATGGGCGGCCCTCCGCAGGGAATGAGCGGCAGACCAATGGGCGGCCCTCCTCCCGGGGCAGGCGCTATGGGTGGGCCTCCCGACGGAGTGATGGGCAATCCGCTGGGCAGTGTGCCTGTCGGTGCGCTTATGAAAAAGTTCGCTATCCCAAGCATTATCGGTATGCTGGTAGGTGCTCTCTATAATATGGTCGATCAGCTTTTCATCGGACGTTCGGTCGGCCCTCTCGGAAATGCGGCTACTTCCATCGCTTTCCCGTTTACTACGATATGTATGTCGGCGGCTCTCCTTTTTGGTATAGGCGGTGCTTCGTGCTTCAACCTGAGCCTTGGAAAGGGAGAAAAGGAGAAAGCTCCTTACTTCATAGGAAATTCGCTTTCCGTACTGGCTATATTCGGCGTTATCATAAGCGTTCTGACGCTTATTTTCATGGATCCGCTTCTGAAAGCTTTCGGTGCGTCTGAAGCTATAATGCCTTACGCAAAGGACTATGTATCAGTCACAGCTGTGGGATTTCCTCTGCTGATACTCAGTACCGCCGGAGGACATATACTCCGTGCTGACGGAAGTCCGCATATGACTATGATAGGCAGTATCACAGGTGCGCTGATAAATACAGTTCTTGATGCAGTTTTCGTTTTCGGCTTACAGTGGGGAATGAAAGGCGCTGCTGCTGCTACAGTTATCGGACAGGGTGTATCTACTTTAATGGTCATCATCTACTGTCTGAACTTCAAAACAGTTCCGCTTAAAAAAGAGCATCTCATTCCTTCTTTATCCATTGTTCAGCGAATTGCATCTATCGGTATGGCATCCTGCTTCAATCAGATGGCTATTGCCATAGTTCAGATAGTTCTTAACAATTCACTGAGACACTACGGTGCGCTTTCACAGTACGGACCCGACGAACCTATCGCTTGTGCAGGTATCATCATGAAGGTGAATATGATAGTATTCTCCATCATTATCGGTCTGGCACAGGGCACACAGCCTATCGAAAGCTTCAACTACGGTGCTAAGAATTACGACCGAGTGAAAGCCGCTTACTTCATGGCGATAAAGATAGGCGCAGTTGTTTCGGTCACCGCATTCATACTCTTCCAGTTATTCCCGAGACAGATCCTCTCATTCTTCGGAAGGGGAAGCGAAAGCTATTACGAATTCGGTGTGCTGTTCTTCAGGATATTCATGTTCTTCACATGGTTCAACTGCCTACAGCCTATCACATCCACATTCTTCACATCCATCGGAAAATCCGTCAAGGGTATGTTCCTGTCACTGACAAGACAGATAATCTTCTTCATACCGCTGCTTATAGTGCTTCCTATGTTTATGGGAATACGTGGTATCCTCTTTGCAGGACCTATCGCTGACCTTCTTGCAGGCGGCATAGCTGTGGCAATGGCGAAGGGCGAGTTCAATCAGATGGACCGCCTTGAAGCTGAAAAATATTTTGGTTCGCCGATCAGATTGGATTAATAATAAGCTCCTGTTATCGTTATGATAACGGGAGCTTTTGGTTTTTCTAAAAATGTACCGCTTGATGAGCATTATATCTTTCCATAATAAGAACCTGTCCACATAGGGATTCATGCACGTCTTTTCGTCAAATTTTGCCGGTGACTGCGTTAAAAATCCTTGAAGGGCGACAGCCCGTCGGCGGATTTTTGCCTTGTCACCGACAAAACTATGCCTGAAAATCCGCACATTCACCCTATGTGGACAGGTTCATATTTTCCGTCATCTTTCACAGAAATTTCTTGACATACGATAGTATGCCTGCGGAATTTCTATACAATCTGACGAAAAAAACTGTCGGCGCATCTTCAGCACAAGCTTTGTGCGGTGTTGCCTTAAAAATAAGCTCCTGTTATCGTTATGATAACGGGAGCTTTTACTTTTTAAAAAAGCGGACGGCACGTTATTCAGTGCGTCCGCCCGAAGCTGGTTGGGATGGCGGGATTTGAACCCACGAGATGACAGAGTCAAAGGAATATTTTGCATGATTTGCATTTGAAAACGGTTACAGATCGGATTGCTGACATATCGCTATTTTACGCCATTTAGCCTTGATTTTTGCTGTTGCATTTTTATCTATCTTTTACTCCGGTTTCTGACATAATATACTCTCATAAACTCTCATATGTTCCTTGACAAAAAACAGTTGAGAGTTTATAATATAAACGGAGGTGGTATTACGGCAAGACGGGCAAAAGGCGAGGGCAGTATATACAAGGATAAACAAGGGTATTGGAACGCTCAGATTCTGCTTGGCTACTCGCAAAACGGCAAACCTAAGTATAAGAAGTTCCGAGGCAAGAAACAAGGCGAGGTTGTTGAGAAGATGAACAACTTCAAACTTTGTGCAGGAACGGCAAGCGCTGCAATAGTACAGTCCATGGCATTGGATAACTTAATTAATACGTATATCGAAACGGTAAAGAAAGTATCTATCCGCAGTACATCTTATGATAGTGTGCTGGTGTCAGCTAATCAAGTAAATGAACATTTAGGATATCTGTCTATCAGCAATCTTACACCTGAGATCATACAGACTGACTTGATTAATAAAATGATTGAACTCGATTACGCTTACGGTACTATCCACAAGGCATATGTTATTCTGAATGAGTGTTTGAACTATGCAGTTTTCAAGGATTATATCACCAAGAATCCATGTATGGGTGTTAAACTGCCAAGCAAAGACAACTTTGAAAAAAAGGAAAGGCGTTTCCTGAACGATGATGAGATTCAGACATTCAAAGCGCAGGCTTGTGTTTCACAGTCAAACTTTAATATTCCGAAGTATGTATATGGTAATATCATTTGCCTTATTCTTTATACAGGTTTACGTGTGGGTGAACTATCTGCACTCAAATGGAAAGATATTGACTTTCAACACAAAATCCTCAGTGTAAACAAGGCTGTTGTCGTAGTGTATGATTATTCCGCCCAACCTAAGAAACGTACACTCACTGTACAGGATACGACTAAATCAGGTAAGCCAAGAGTAATACCTTTAAATCAAAAAGCGATACAGATACTTGAAACTCAGCGCAATTTGTTTGGCGGAGATGATGATTGCTTTATTGTTAATGGTACGAAGCAGATTCCGGATAAAACAGTGGTTGCTAACAGCTATAGTAAGATTGCAAGAGCGGCCAAGATCCCGGATCCATCCGGAATACACACATTGCGTCACACATTTGCTTCATCTGCAATACGCAAGGGTGTGGATATAAAGGTCGTATCTGAGATACTTGGTCATGCAAGCGTGACATTTACCTATAATACCTACGTACATATTATTGATGAACAAAAGGCACGGGCAGTTGAATTGTTAAATGATATATAAGGCGATAATATGGCTTTATGAAGCAGATGTCTGTTTGAGAAATGCTGCAAGCTACAAAACCGGGCCGAGTATATTATCTGTTGTATTTAAGCAGTTGATTTTTTCTATGATATAGGGTATAATAAAAGATAATAAACGGAAAAGGAGGCACAGCAATGGGAATATACCTTAATCCTGATAATATGGATTTTCAGATAGCCATTAATTCAGAGCTGTATGTTGATAAAAGTGAACTGATAAAGCGTACAAATGCTTTGATATATACTGAACAGCGTTTCATATGTGTTAGCCGCCCCAGAAGATTCGGAAAGTCTATGGCAGGAGATATGCTTGCAGCATATTACAGCAGAGGCTGTGACTCTAAAGAAATGTTCAGCGGTTTCAAAATTGCATCTGATGCGAATTTTGAGAAGCATCTGAATAAATATAATGTTATTCATATAAATATGCTTGATTTTATTGATTCAAGAAAATCGATAAATGAAGCTATAGATTATCTTTCAAGGCGACTTATATATGAGATAAAACAAGAAAATGGTGATGTGAACTGCTTTGACTGGAATGATCTGATGTCGGTTCTGGCAGATGTTTTCCATGAGAAAAAAGTGCCGTTTATTTTTGTTATCGATGAGTGGGACTGCGTATTCCGTGAATATAAAAGAAATACGGAAGGTCAGAGCGAATACCTTGACTTTCTAAGGCGAATACTCAAAGGTCAAAGCTACATTGCTCTTGCATACATGACGGGAATACTGCCGATAAAGAAATACGGCAAGCACTCAGCGCTCAATATGTTCACTGAGATATCAATGACCAATGCTGCTCCGATACAGGAATTTACAGGTTTCACCGAAAAAGAAGTCTTGCATCTTTGCAGCGAATACAATGCCGATTTCAATGAAATAAAGCGCTGGTATGACGGATATACCGTTGACGGCGAATCCATCTACAATCCGAAATCCGTTGTTGAAGCTCTTACAAGAGGAAAATTCAGAAATTACTGGACATCCACTGAAAACTACGAAGCTCTGGAAGAATTTATTTTCAGAAACGAGGACGGTCTGCGTGATACTATAATAAAACTAATCGCAGGAGGAAAGAAAAAGATCGACCCATCAACATTTACCAATGATATGGTAACGTTCAATTCACAGGACGATGTTCTGACGCTCCTTGTTCATCTCGGATATCTCACGTTTGATTCAGATACGAACGAAGTCGCTATCCCGAATTATGAAGTAGCTGAACAGTTTGCAAGTTCGATAAGAAATAAGGACTGGGCAGAAGTTTCAAAGTCGCTGAAGGTCTCGGAGGAATTGGTAGAGGCTACACTGAACGGAGATGCTGAGAAAGTTTCAGATCTCATATCCGACAGCCATAAGGAAAACACTTCGATTTTGCAGTATAACGATGAAAATTCCCTTGCCTGCGTCCTTTCGATTGCGTATTATTCCGCAAGGAAAGATTATGTAGTTCACCGTGAACTTGCCACAGGCAAAGGATTCGCAGACCTTGTATTTATTCCAAGACCAAACAGAAGTCTGCCTGCAATGATAATCGAACTGAAAAAGGGTCATTCAGCTGAAGAAGCTGTCAAGCAGATAAAGGAAAATGATTATCTGCATAATGTTTCGGAATATAACGAAGAGATACTGCTTGTCGGTATCAATTACGATGAAAAAAAGGATTATAGCTGTATAATTGAAAAGATAACAAAATAATTTCAAAGCCGATCTTGTTGTGAACATGATCGGCTTTTTTGCATATATAATCAACTTAAGGGAGGTCGATAGCACTGGCATGGAAGAAAAAACTCACTCCCCGTCAGAAAGCCGAATATAAGTCGGAGAAGCGAGAGGAGATGCAGAACCTGTTCAAAAAGATAGATGACGGAGTAAAAGCTGTGTTTGAGTCTGATAGATATAAAGATTGTCTGCGGTATATGAGTAAATTTACCAATTATTCCGCAGGCAATTGTATTCTTATCATGCTTCAGAAACCGGAAGCAAGCCTTGTGGCGGCATTCGGGAAATGGAAACAGCTTGGACGAACCGTCAACAAAGGCGAAAAGGGCATAGCCATACTCGCTCCGATGACATTCAGGAATAAGCAGTCAGAAAATGAGGACGAAGAAGAACAGGACGAAGCCGAGACAAGAACGCTTGGTTTCAGAAAGGTCTATGTTTTTGACGTATCCCAGACCAGCGGAGAGCCCGTTCCCGAGTACGTCAGCGACCTTGACGAGGATATCGAGGAAGAACACGTAGAAGCCGTAATAAGCGCCGTCAGAAGCATAACAGGCCTTCCTGTGGACGTAGAGGACATATCGGGCGGAGCAAAGGGATATTACAGCCACAGCGAGCAGCGGATAGTGATACAGGCAGGTCTCAGCGGCGCACAAGCCGTAAAGACAGCGATACATGAATGCGCTCATGCGCTTCTGCACGATCCCGATAAAAAGCTTCCTACAGCCGATACTACCAGAAGTGACAAGGAAGTTCAGGCTGAATCAGTGGCATACATAGTGGCTTCAAGGTACGGACTTGATACAAGCGAGTACAGTTTTCCATATATAGCCTCATGGAGCCATGGCAAACAGCTTGAGCAGCTCAACCGCTTTCTGAATGAGATACAGGGAACTGCAAGGATCATCTGTGATGCCATAGATAATGAGCTTACGATTTTAGCCGAAGAAATAACAGAAGAATACAATGAAAGCAATGTGCTTGCTATGTAACAGGAGGTAAAACATGAAATTTACGAAACTTAAGGCAACACCGCACAAAGCTTGTGCTGAAGATGCGCCGACAGATTTTTACGTCAGATTGTATAGAAATTCCGCAGGCATACTATCGTATGTCAAGGGATTTCTGTGCAAGATGACGGAAAATATGTCCGCAGATTCAGTGCAAAGCCGTCAGGCGGGCTTTGTGCGGTGTTGCCTTAAACTTTTCTCCCCTTTGCTTGTCAAAGAAGAAGCGCCATACGAAAATCCGTGGGACGGCGGTGAAGACTTTCGGATAATGCTTGAAAGCGAAAAGAAAAAATGCAGGAATGAGATCTGCGAGAACATTACCGAAATGCTGTCTCCTACCGAACTGCCGCATATGTTTAAAAACACCGTTTATTCGGCTGTTCCGACAGTTGAGGAAAAGGGAAAAAAGCTCATGCTTGTACTGGATTGCGAGTGTTATCGTACACTTTCAGAACCGGAACTGGACAGCCTTTGCAGCTGGTGGGAGGACGTTCTCACAAAGATGAACACCGTTCTCAGCAATATTGCTGTCAGAACAAAGAGAATGGGGAAAATATATATTTACCTTCATTATGACAGAGGTTGGACGATAGAACCGGTTTACCATGATAATTCGGGAGGTGATAAGATTGAATGATAAAACAGCGGAGTATTACCGCAGACGATATCCGTCAGGCACAAGGATTCAGCTTGACAAGGATATGGACGATCCACAGCCGATACTTTCAGGCACTAAAGGGACAATTATTGACATAGATGATATGGGACAGGCGGTCATGAAATGGGACAACGGAAGAAGTCTGTCCCTGATAATAGAGCACGACAGCTTCCATGTAATATCTCAGGAAGAAAGCATCGATGAATCGGAAGAAGCTGAAATGGAGATATCGCAGTTATGAGTATAAATGCAAAAGAAGAAAATTATGAGCTCATGGAAATGCTTGGTCAGACAGTGCTGTTCACGAATATGAGAGTTGACCGCAGTACCGTACCCGAGGGCCTGTATGCATATGATGTAAGACACGATGATGACTGCACAGGCGAAATATGTGAAATAAAGCCTTCTGTGATGGTCAATCACTGGGGAACGATAATCTGTAAGGAACAAATTCAAATGGACGATTATTGGCACAGCCGATTCGTTGATGAGAATGACTACAGCTACACAGGCTATACTGCGACCCTTGAGGAATACATGAATACCGACTATTCTGAGGAACAGTCAGAAGAAATGGAGATGGGGTGATCAATGTGGGGCATAGCAGTCCCCAAAGCAGTGCAAACGCCTATTCCCCTAAAAACAGTTGATTTTTAAAGCAATATAGAGTATAATAGAAGTAATATAAGTACAAAGGAGGAACGGCAATGGGAATATACCTTAATCCTGATAATACAGATTTTCAGGAAGCTTTGAATTCTGAAATATATGTTGACAAGACAGAACTAATCAGGCATACAAATAGTAAAATTAGAACTACTAATAAGTATATATGTGTCAGCCGCCCCAGAAGATTCGGAAAGTCTATGGCAGGAGATATGCTTGTAGCATATTATAGCAGAGGCTGTGACTCTAAAGAAATGTTCAGTAAGTATAAGATATCTGCTGATCCTTGTTTTGAAAAGCATCTGAACAAATATAATGTGATTCACATTAATATGGTAAACTTTCTTGGAGAATCAAAAAATATTGACGAAATGGTACAATTCATATCCGATGATATTATTGACGAAGTCATTGAACAGTATCCTGATTTGAATATGCCAAGAAGAAAGACACTGCTTAATGTTTTGAATAAAGCTTTCGCTCAGTATAAAATCCCATTTATATTTATCATAGATGAGTGGGACTGTATATTCAGAGAACTTAAAAATGAGAAGGAGTCTCAGGAGAAGTACCTTGATTTTTTAAGGGATATAATGAAAGATCAAAGTTACGTTGCTCTTGCGTATATGACGGGAATACTCCCGATAAAAAAATATGGAAAGCATTCAGCACTCAATATGTTCACAGAGATCGCAATGACAAATGCAGTTCCAATACAGGAATTTACCGGCTTTACTGAAAACGAGGTAATAAAGCTTTGCAAAGAGTACAAGAAAGATTTCAATGAAGTCAAGCGCTGGTATGACGGATATACGGTTGACGGCGAATCTATATACAACCCGAAATCAGTCGTAGAAGCCCTTACAAGAGGTACTTTCAAGAATTACTGGACTTCGACCGAGAACTACGAAGCACTTGAAGAATTTATTTTCAGAAACGATGATGGTTTGAGGGACACTGTAATAAAACTCATTGCAGGAGGAAAGAAAAAAATTGATCCTTCGACCTTCAATAATGATATGGTAACATTCAATTCGCAGGATGATGTATTGACGCTTCTTGTTCATCTCGGTTATCTGACTTTTGATTCAGAAACAAATGAAGTAGCGATACCCAATTATGAGGTGTCCGAGCAGTTTGCAAGTACGATACGCAATAAGGATTGGGCTGAGGTGTCGAGATCACTGAAAGTTTCGGATGAACTCCTTCAGTCAACTCTCAACTGCGATGCGGAAAGAGTTGCACAGCTTATATCGGACAGCCACAGTGATAATACTTCAATATTGCAGTATAACGACGAAAACTCACTTGCCTGTGTGCTTTCGATAGCATATTATTCAGCAAGAAAGGACTATATTCTTCATAGAGAGCTTCCTACCGGAAAAGGCTTTGCCGATCTTGTGTTCATTCCAAGAATCGGAAGAACGCTGCCTGCGTTAATAATCGAGCTGAAAAAAGGACATTCTGCGGAAGAAGCAATACAACAGATAAAGAATAATAACTATATTCATAATGTATCAGAGTATTCGCCCGAAATAATACTTGTCGGTATTAACTACGACGAAAAAAAAGGTCATACTTGTATGATAGAAAAATATGAGATAAAATAATACTGATTCATCAGGAAACGCCATTGAATATTTGATGGCGTTTTTTGTTTTTTAAGAAGATGATAACATAAATGTCCAGAGGAACAGTCAGAAGAAATGGAGATGATGTAAATGAAAGAAAAGCCAATGTGTCCGATTATCGGAGCAAACGGGAATATCTACAATATTCTCGGTATCGCTTCAAAAACTTTGAAAAGCAATGACATGGCTGATGAAGCAAAAGAGATGTACGACCGAGTGACATCTTCTCACAGCTATGATGAAGCACTCGGCATTATAACGGAATACATTGAGCCATGCACGGAAGAAGAATTGTATGCAGATTCCGAAGAAAATAGCTTATCCCAGCAGTTATAAAAACTGATGTTATTGCTCCGCCAACTAACTCTTGAATTTTCTTGCTTGTCCTGACAGCGAAATACTGCGTCAGAAAGTCTTGAAATGCAACAGCATTCCTTCAGCTTTCTTCCTTGTCTTTCTCTGACAGTCCGTCGCAATATTTCTTCAAGAGTTAATTGGCGGAGCAATCATATAGATTTCAAAACCAGCGACGGCTCAGCTGAAAAGCGATATCAGAGCGAAAAGGGAGGAATTAAATATGGATACGTCCTGATACTCTTTGAGAAAGGAGGCTGTATGCACACATCGAAAAAACAAAGACAAGCAAGCGTAAAACTGAAAGGTGAGATTTCTTCAATGCTGAAAAACGCTAAAAAATATCTGCCTCACAGAACCTACTGCGAGCTTTGCACTGCCGTTGACAATGCGGCGGACTATACCACTAAGAAAGGACTGATACTGGCCTGTTTTCAGGCAAAGAAAAATAATTTTTAAGCCGCTTGCCGGGAACAGAAATGTTCCATGCAGGCGACTTTTTCTGTTCCCGGCGATCTGTAACATCAGACTGCGGTGGGAAGGAGATGTATGAATAGTTTCATGTCATGGATCGGAGGGAAGAAATCTCTCCGTGATGATATACTGATACGTTTTCCGCTTGACTACGGGCGGTATATTGAAGTTTTCGGAGGTGCAGGCTGGGTATTGTTCCATAAGACGCCTGAAAAGTTCGAGGTGTTCAATGATGCCAACGGCAATCTTGTAAACCTTTACAGATGCGTCAGGAAGAATCCGGGAAAACTCATACACTATCTGAAATATATGATAAATGCCCGTGATGATTTCCGCAGGATAGTTAAGCAGCGCAAAAGCGGAATATTCGGGAAGTTCCACGACTATGACAGAGCAGCTAAGTTCTACTATCTCATTCGTTTCAGCTACGGCCATAAAACAGATCAGTATTGCTGCAGACCTGAACCCATGTGGAGTAAATTTCCGCTTATCGAAAGGGCAGCAGCAAGGCTTCAGAGCGTGGCTGTGGAAAACAGGGATTTTGAGGAGCTGATAAAGCTGTACGACAGACCCGAAAGCTTTTTCTACTGCGATCCGCCATATTACTCAACTGAAAGCTTTTACAATGATGTGGACTTTTCAAGGAAAGACCATGAAAGACTGAGAGATACACTGCTTGAATGCGAGGGGAAGTTTCTTGTTTCATACAACGACTGCCCTGAGATAAGAAAGCTGTGGGATATCCCCGGTATCTACATCGAGGAAATAACAAGAGCAAACAATCTTGCGCTGAGATATGAAAACGGAGCTGAATATCATGAACTGTTTATCAGCAACTATGATACATCCGAAAGACGAAACTCAGACCGTCAGCTGTCATTTCTTGACGATGACGAGGAAGGAAATTATTATGAATAAAATGATCTATGCAATGGGATATGTTGACGACAGCGGAAATGTCATCCTGAAAGGCGCTTACCGTGAAAACGATACCGATAATGTTATCTTCGTTACTGTAGGAAAGGATAATATTTCCGCCGATGTTATCAGGACTGAAGCAGGAACGACTGAACTTCCCACAGATATGATAATGGATATCTGTGAACGCCATGAATGCGGAAGCTGTCCCCTTGATGATTACAACAGACCATATGAGGACTTTGATGATGCAGAATGAACCGGGACTTCTTGATAAAACCAGCTGTATCCCCGATGACAGGGATTATACGGAAAAGCTGCTGATACTGAAGCCGTCCGCTCTTATGGAAGATTTCCGAAAGCCGTATTTTCAGTATTTCTATGCTATGAGCGGATTCGGCTGTAAGCCCGATAAACTTGGAAGCAAGGTTTACGGAAAATTCCTTGCAGACGGCGAGAACTGCTATTTTTACAGGAATGACTTTGTGGGAGTTGCTGACAAGGAGCAGCTTCCGCAGTGGGCAAAGAAACGTCTTGAAAGCTTCACTTCTCCGAAAATGCAGATACGTGTGTTTCAGATTAATGACATCAGGGATAGTGAAAAAGTGATATTCGGAAGTTATGATGAAGCAATGAAAAAAGGCGGGATCAGACCTGAAATATATCGTCAGGTATACGGCGGTACAGTTAACTGCTCAGACCTTGAAAGCGTTTTTGCACTCTGTAATAACAAGCATCCTCCCGGATATTATGGCCATTCCCTTTCGGTATCCGATGTTATTGAGATATGCAGCGGAGATAAAAAGGGCTTCTATTACTGTGACAGGATCGGCTTTCAGAAGATAGACTTTGATATCGAAAAGGCAGACCGAAGCGATATTCTGAAAGTTCTCATAATAGAAAGCGGAAAAGAACCATATACCGCAGAGATATGTGATGAACTGCAAGCAAAGCAGAGCGTTGTGGGAGGCCTTATCGAGCCTGTGTATTTTGCACGGGATGATAATGCACTCATTTACTGCGATGAGGAATTTCTGCTGAAAGGATATGAACCAAACAGAAAGGCAGGAGAACTGATAATCCACGGTACTTTCATGGTGGTCGGCAATGGCGAGAACAGATACGGCGAGGGGATCGAAGTATCACTTACGGATAAGCAGATAAGCGAATATACGGAAATGTTCAGATATCCGCTTATTTACATGACCAATGAGGAAATTGCAGGGATGCAGGAAGAAACGGAAGAACAGGCCGAGGATATCTCACTGACATAGGAGGCAGAAATGAAAGAAGAAGTATTTATCCCGTCTCCCCTTGCACAGCAGCTGGAAGAAATGGCTGTATTGCTGGGAGTGACAGCGGATGAGTTCGCAGAAAATGCGATAATAAATTATTTGAGGAGTGAAAGCAATGGCAGATGAAAAGAAAGGCATCACCGTCAAGATAGATGCAGAGTTACACGCAGAGATCAGGCAGTTCATAGAAGCCAACGGAATGACAATGGCTGAGTTCGTTTCGCAGGCGCTGTATAATGAACTGCACCCGAAAATTCAGCCGATGGAGGTGAAAAACATGGGGCCGATGAGAACGATGGCATTTCAGATGCCCGAGGATATGTTTCAGCGCCTGAAGGATTACCTTCACCGTCATAATATGACACAGAAGGAATTTGTCCTCGGTCTGGTGGAAGCAGAGCTGAACAGAGATCAGGCACTGAGAAATGATCAGGCAAAAACTGAGGAGGAAGACCTCGGTGAAAATGAGTCCGAAGACGAGGACATGGACGATGACCTCGATGAAGAAGAATCCGAAGACGAGGACATGGACGATGACCTCGATGAGGAAGAGTCCGAGGACATGAACGATGACCTCGATGAAGAAGAGTCCGAAGACGAAGACATGGACGACGACCTCGATGAGGAAGAGTCTGAGGATATGGAAGAAGACCTCGATGAAGAGGAGTCCGAGGACATGACAGAAGAAGAAACAATATCAATGGCAATGTAACAGGAGTAATATCATGAATATCAAAAACAGAATAAAGAAATTCGGCGCAGGGATAATGGCAAGTTTCTGCGCCGTTTCTGTTATCGGCAACACAGTAAGCTATGCTGCAAATGCCGATATTACAAAAGAAAACGTGGCTTTCCCTACTGCCGATGAAGTGATCGCTCAGGCGGCAACACTTCTTGGTTCTCCCTACGGATGGGGATTTAAGGGCTATACAGGTGCCTACTATCAGGGCAGCTATAGTCCGCTGTCATTGGACACTGTACGCAGTCAGGGCGTTGACTGTTCAGGCCTTATCTATTACACGCTGACACATCTTGGCTACTCAACAAGCGGATTTTCCTGGAACAATCCCGTTCCTGTTGATACTCCCCATTGGCTTTCGGTGAATGATAACTGTACAGTTTCGTACAGCGGTATATCTTCAAAGATAGAGGTAGAAAAGGAAAATATCCCCTACACCGAGCGCCCATACTGGGAATGCGCTGACGGTTCAACTATAACCGCAGGCTCAGTCGTGATCGCTGACAACCTCGCAGGAGAAGACCACTCATGGATATATATGGGTGAATTTGACAGCCGTCAGGAGGTTGTTGATTATCTGCTGAATATCGGTGTTGATGCTTCATACATTAATGACAGAACTGTCGGTGACGGAAGCGGTGAGGGCGGAACTCACTGGCGTATCGAGTCAAACGGCTCTCAGGGATGCGTTATAAACAATCGTACCGACGGTAAGAAGGCTACTTCCATGAATATGTATGCTTTCCGTATCACACAGGATAAAGTGAAGAAAAGTCCAAACGGAAATATCAGGATAAACAAGACATCAGAAGACGGACAGAATGGCGACAGAACGTTCACGGTCACAGGCGGCGGTGAGACATACACACTGACAACAGGTGCGGACGGAACAGCAATACTTGCGGATATTCCTGTATTCGACAGCAATAATGCTCCTATTACTTATGCTATCAGCGAGAAGGATGTGCCTGTGAGATACGTTGTCCCTGGCGAGCAGAAAACAACACTTGATGCAAATGAAACTGTTGAGGTGACATTTGAAAACAGGCTGAAGAAGTTCACTGCGGAAGTCACCAAGAAAGACAGTGAAAACGGCACAGCTCAGGGCAATGCTTCACTTGCAGGTGCGGTGTATGGTCTGTACCGTGACGGAGAAAGAGTTGCACAGTATACTACCGATGAGAACGGATATTTCAAGACGGATGAATTTCCCTGCGGAAACTATACCCTTCAGGAGCTGACTCCGTCTCAGGGATATCAGCTCAATGATGAAATATACAGCATAGGCGCTGAGCCTGAGAATTACAAAGTTGAAGCAAATGCTGTTGAAATGAGTGTTGATGAAAATGTTATCAAGGGTAATATATCCATAGTAAAACACAGCGATAATGATGAAAATACCGTTGAAAACCTTGAAAGCGGCGCTGAGTTTGAGATATTCCTCAAATCATCGGGCAGTTATGACAGCGCAAATGAATCCGAGCGTGACCGCCTTGTCACCGACGAAAACGGCTTTGCAGAAACAAAAGATATGCCATACGGTACATATACCGTACATCAGACAAAGACTGTGAACGATGCGGAATATGCAGCAGATTTTGATGTGAATATCATTGAAAACGGCAAAACATATGAATATATACTCAATGATAAGCCGTTCACAAGCTATATTCAGATCATTAAGGCTGATTCCGAAACAGGCAGGACTATTCCGTATGAGGGTGCAGGATTTCAGATATACAATGCTGACGGAGAAATAGTCGATCTTGGAACAGATACATTCTATACCAATAACGAGGGCTGCCTCATAACTCCCGAAACGCTGACATACGGCGAATATTCCCTTGTCGAGGTACAGGCCCCTATAGGATATGTCCTTGACAGCACACCTGTTCCTTTTACCGTTTCCGCAGACAATGCAGAGGAAAAGATCATAAAGGTGACTAAGAACGATACAGCTCAGAAAGGCCGTATTTCGGTCACTAAAACAGGCGATATTTTCAGAACGGTGGAAGCTGTTTCATCGGCATACTGTGAGGACGAGCTTGTTGTGGATCCGCCTGTATACAAGCCTGTTTTTGAGAAATGCGGACTTAAAGATGCAGTATTTGAGATAATTGCAGCAGAGGATATTTATACAGCAGACGGAACTCTGAGGGCCGCAGGCGGTGATACAGTTGATACGATAATAACCGATGAAAGCGGATATGCCGAAACAGAGCCGCTGCATCTCGGAAAGTATGAAATAAAGGAAATATCTGCGCCTTACGGATATGTTGTAAATGAGGAAAGCAAGTTCGCAGAGCTGACATATTCGGGGCAGGATATCGCAGTGAATGATGCAGTCAACTGCACCATGAATAATGAATATCAGCGAATTAATATCCGCTTTTCAAAGAGTATGGAAAGCGACAGAACTTTCGGCACAGGCATGAAAAATGAGTACAGGAATGTCAGATTCGGTCTGTTCGCCGCAGAGGATATTACCGCCGCTGACGGTACATCTATCCCCGAAAACGGCCTTATCGCAGAAATAGGACTCAATGATGACATGACCGCAGAATTTACAGAAAAGCTTCCGTTTTCACGTTACTATGTGCAGGAAATATCAACAGATGAAAGTTATGTTCTGAACGGCGAGAAGTATCTTGTAAACTTTGAATACACGGGGCAGACACATCCGTCCGTTGACATTGACTGCGGAACTTTCCACAATAAAATAAAGCGTGGAGATATCATGGGCATGAAGATCAACGAAAACGGCGAACCGCTCGAAAAGGCTGTATTCGGTCTTTTCAGAAATGATGAAACAGAGTTCACAGAGGACAACGCATACTGTATATCAAGATCGGATGAAGACGGACGATTCAGCTTCAGCGATATCCCATACGGCGAGTATATCGTAAAGGAGACAAAATCTCCCACAGGATATGTTTTATCTGATGAGCTGTATCCCGTTGTTATCGGAGAAGATGGAGATGTAGTCGAGATCACCGCAGAAAATCGTCCTGTTGACGAGACGAAAAAGGAGACACCTGTTACACCTACAGTTCCTACAACTCCTATGACAGGTGATGCAGGCAGAAGCCCTGTGGGGCTTGTTATGCTTATCCTTGGCGTGACAGGTCTGCTCTATGCGGCTCATAAATGCAGAAAAAAAGAATCGGAATATGAACACAGGGAGCGTGAACTTGCGGCACTCTGCCCCGACTTTATCGAGGGTGATAGCGATGACTAAAAGAGGAAAGCTTTGCATATTGGCGGCTGTTTCAGCTGCCCTCCTTCTTGGAGGTGCGCTCATATATTTCCACGATGATATGACGCAGAAACACATAGAGGATTCCGTGATAAAGTACAAACCGACTCTGGCAGTCAGGAATGAACTTGATAAGATAACTTCTGACATGATAACTGAAACAGCCGCATTAAAAGATACAAATAGTGAATCCGCAACTGAAACAGAAGCTGGAGAAATACCTGTAATATCCGCATCAGATACACTTCCTGATAATGTAAGGCAAAGTCTTATCGATTCAGTTCAGGCACTTCACAGCGCATATCCTGATTGCATAGGCTGGCTGTACATCCCTGATACTTCCATAGATGAGCCTGTTATGCGCTGCAATGACAATGACTATTATCTGAATCACGCATTTGAAGGGAGCAGTTTGCAAGCCGGCTCGGTATTTCTTGACTGCCGATGTGAGGGCCGTTTCATGAATCCCATAAATATCCTGTATTCCCATAATATGCGAAACGGTTCAATGTTTGCGGATATACCGAAATACAGCGAAGAAAGCTATTTTGAGGCTCATAAATACGGCTGGCTTGCAACTCCCGAAACAGTATACAGGATAGATTTCTTCTCATGTGCCAAAGCAGGCTGGAAAGATCTTCTTTATGACGGCGGAACTTTATTAAGCGAATGGATACCGCATATTTTCGATTGTTCCGCAGTCAGCCGTGAGATCACATATTCAGACGAGGACAGGTTCATTTCCCTTTCGACCTGTTCATACGAATTTCAGAATGCAAGAACTATCCTGACGGGTAAACTTACAGAAACGAATGGAGGCTGATAGATTGACAGAAAATTTCAGAAAAAGGCTTGTCTGCGGTATCGCAGAAGCTGCGGCGATCATGAATATCGCTGTTATTACCGCTCACGCAGAGGGCGATGTTGCAGGTGCAGTAACAAGTACATGGAATTCTGCAAAAAGCCAGATCAAAAGCATAGTTAATAACGTAGTATTCCCTGTTATAGACGTAATACTGGTAGTACTGCTTTTTGTTAAGATAGCTATGGCATACAGTGATTACCGCAAACACGGACAGCTTGAATGGGGTCCCATAGCGATATTGTTTTTCTGTCTGCTGTTTTCACTGACTGCGCCAATGTACATATGGACGGTGGTGAGTGCATGACATTTTTTGAAGAAGAACTGCGCAGGATCGCAGACATGACTGCAAATATAGAAGAACCAAAAATTGTGGGAAGGTCCTGTATATTCAGGCTTACAGAAAATATTACCGGTAAACTGACTCTGACCACCTGCGGTATGGCAGATAAATACGAAGCGCTTAAGATAGACCTGATAAACAGAAATGAAGGCTGTATTGATACCCAATACATTCAATTTGTTGATGTATGGGGGAAAATGCCGTTCAACTCTGACTTTATCTCACCATATGCTTGGACCAGTTACGGCAAGACTGAATGGTACTGCATTCAGCCTGAAAATGAACAGTATGAACTACTCTCGGAAAAGGTTGATGAATATCTTGAATGTTTCATAGATCCGGTTGAGGTTATGGATGAAGAATTAATTGTATCGTAATGATATCCTTACGCATAAGATATATAGGGTGATGATAATGACTCGAATGTGTGCAAGGATACTTGACATAGATAATGACAGGCTGCTTGTCATGGATATGAAAACGAAACAGGAAGTTGCTGTAAATACTGATTGTGTCTGTGGATTTGAAGAAGGCGACAGGATAATCATATTCTACAATGGAGCGGTGACAATGAGTATTCCTCCGCAGATAAGTGCCATACGTATACGAAAAGCATCCTGTAACAGAAGAAGATAAAATACAGACCGTTCCTTCGGGAGCGGTCTTTTCAGGAGGTGACCTATGCCCTACATACCATTCACAGAAGAACAGAAACAGACGGCAAACAGCGTAGAACTTGCTGAATTTCTGCGTATGCGTGGGGAGAAACTGGAACGTGCAGGACGTGAGTACAAGCTCATATATACAGACGAAAGCGGAAGACATGACAGCATAACTATGCAAGGCAGCACATGGTTCGATCATAAGAATCAGACAGGCGGCGGTGCGATAAAATTCATGCAGTATTATTACGGTATGAACTTCGTTGACGCTGTTCAGTCGCTTCTCGGTTATTCGGTCGAGCCGCTGCATCACAGTTTTTCACATATGGAAAATGCTGTTGAAAATAAGAAGAAATTCACACTTCCCGAAGCAAATGATGATATGCACAGAGTTTACGCCTATCTGATAAAACAGCGATATATCTCTCCTGAGATCATCACGCACTTTGCTAAAACACATACCTTGTATGAGGATAAGGAGCATCACAATGCTGTATTTGTGGGACTTGATGAGCAAGGCGTACCACGGCAGGCAAGCAAGCGCTCCACATCAACATACGGAAACACATTCCGTATTACAGTTGAAGGCTCTGACACAAGATACAGCTTTTCACATTACGGTAAATCTGACAGACTTTTTGTTTTTGAAGCACCCATCGATATGCTTTCATATCTGACGATTTATCATGAAAACTGGCAGGATAATTCATATATCGCTCTGAATGGCGTGTATGAAAATCCATTGATAAAAGCATTGGAAACACATGAAGGGCTGCGCAATATAATCATCTGCACCGACAATGACGAGGGCGGTATCGACGGATATGAGCGGCTCAGGGACATTCTGAATGAAAAAGGATATACCGGGATATACCGTCATGCTCCCGACTTCAAGGACTGGAATGAAAAACTGAAAGCGGCAAATGGTGCGGATGCTCTCCCTGCTGTTTCTCACTTTCGTAAAAATGTCTTTTATGAGGCTGTGAACAGCCTGCGTGAATTGTCGTTTACACCCTATGGATTTCTCAGTGAACTCCGCAGGGCAAACAGGAACAAAGAATATACCTATATGGCCGAGCTTGCGATAACAGGTTCGGCCTTTTATTTGCGTCAGGGAGCGTATAACGGCGATTTTAAGGGACTTTGCAGTAAGCTGAGACATGGATACAGGGCATACGCAGACAAGGGCAGAATGGCGCAGAAACAGCGCAGTCTGAGCGATGATTTTAGTGCTGTGGAGCGTGATTTTCGACAAACCGCACGCACAAGGGAGCAGTCTGCCCAAACGGCGAAACTGCTGTATAAGCTTGCAGATTCGGCATTAAGAGTTTCTGTAGAGGAAAGCCTTTCGGAACAGGAACAAACCGAAGAACAGGAAGAAGAACACTGTTTTGTGCTCGCTTAGGACAACACCCCCTGTTGCCTGAGACAACAGGGGTAATTGAATATACCAGTTTAATATATATATTAATAGCAAAAGAAAGAATATATTGGAAGTGATTTTTTGAATGAAAAACAGATAGTTATTTTAATTTTGCTGATAGCAGCTTTTATTGGAACTGTCATCCTGATGAGTGTTCTTGAAAACAAAAGCATCAACGGAATAAAGGCAAAAACAGTTGGTGACGGTCAGCACGGAACAGCAAGATGGGCGACAAAGCCGGAGATAAGTCAGACTTTTTTCTCTCTGCCATATGAGCCTGAGAAATGGCGCAGAGGCGAGAAACTCCCTGACATTCAGGGAACGATAATCGGATGCAGGGGAAGAAAAAATACCACCGCACTTGTCGACACAGGAGATGTTCATACTCTGATGATAGGTGCGGCAGGTGTGGGAAAGACAGCATATTTTCTGTATCCTAACATAGAGTTCTGCTGTGCCTCGGGAATGTCGTTCATAAACAGCGATACTAAGGGAGATGTTGCACGAAACTACGGTGAAATTGCAAAGAAATACTATGGCTACAATGTTTCGGTGCTTGACCTTAGAAATCCCACAAGGAGCGATGAAAACAATATCCTCCACCTTGTGAACAAGTATATGGACATTTACCTTTCTGACAATACTCAGCTTTCCGCAAAGGCTAAGGCAGAGAAATACGCAAAGATAACGGCTAAGACTATAATCAACATCGGCGGCGGTGACAGTGCAGGCTACGGTCAGAACGCTTACTTTTACGATGCAGCGGAAGGACTTCTTTCATCGGTGATACTGCTTCTTGCAGAGTTCGGAGAAAAGAATGAACGCCACATCGTATCGGTATTCAAGCTGATACAGGATCTCATAGCTAAGCCGCCGCCGAAAACTGCAAAAGACAAGCCGCAGATGTACTTTGCAAAACTAATGGAAAAACTGCCGGGAGATCATAAAGCAAAATGGCTGGCAGGAGCTGCGCTGAATTCCGCAGATCAGTCCATGATGTCGGTCATGAGTACAGCGCTGTCAAGGCTCAACAGCTTTCTCGACAGCGAAATGGAACAGCTCCTTTGCTTCGGAACTGCCATAGATGCCGAGAAGTTCTGCTCGGAAAAATCAGCAATATTTATCATTCTTCCCGAAGAAGATCAGAGCAAATACTTCATGGTGTCACTGCTTGTACAGCAGCTTTACCGTGAGATACTTGTTATCGCAGACGAAAAAGGCGGAACGCTTGACAGACGTGTTATGTTCTACCTCGATGAATTCGGAACTTTCCCGAAGATCGAGGGAGCAGAAGCTATGTTCTCCGCAGGACGTTCAAGAAAGATATCCATAGTTGCGATAATACAGTCATTTGCACAGCTTGAGCAGAAATACGGGAAAGAAGGTATGGAGATAATCACAGACAATACTCAGCTTACAATATTCGGTGGTTTTGCACCGAACAGTCAGAGTGCCGAGGTCTTATCGAAAGCATTAGGCGAGCAGACAGTGCAGAGCGGTTCTGTATCAACAGGAAAGGACAAGTCACAGTCACTTCAGATGATAGGCAGACCGCTCATGACAGTGGATGAGCTGAAATCCATGCCAAAAGGACAGTTCATAGTAATGAAAACCGGTACACATCCCATGATATCACCGCTGAAGCTTTACTTCAAATGGGGCATAGTATTTGAAGAACCCTATCTTCTCGGAGATAAGGGAGCAAGAGCAGTATCGTACATGGATCGTGATGAACTGTTCAGAGCAGCGGAAATCAGATATCCGCAGGCATCACTTCCTGTAATGGTGAAGGAAGTGGCAGATAATACAGAGGGAAAAACAAAAATCAACACAAAGGCCGGTGATAAAAATGATAATACCAGAAAAAATATACAAGCTGAAGCTGACATCGTCTGAGATAAACGTGTACCAGTATCTGTGCAGTAGAGCAGATAAAAACAGAGAGTGCTTCCCATCGCAGACCACCATCGCAAGGGCAGTGAATATGCACCGCTCAACTGTGAATCAGGCAATAAAGCGCCTTCAGGACAAACAACTCCTCATCATAACACAGCGCAAACGTGACAACGGCGGCACTTCCTCAAATCTGTACAGGATCGAGGTGATATGATGTCGGGATGGTTTGGGGATATTCTTGAACTGATAGGCGACGGAATTTCCGTCATGTGGGAAAAGACCGCAGGTAAAGCTATAGACATTCTTTCGGATGCAATATGGGATGCCATGTTTGAGTGGGTATTCAAGCTGATCTACGGTGCTATTTCCGAGCTTTTTGAATTCATAAACGAGAGCACATCCGATATTTTCAGTCTTGCATGGGTGAATTCATTCATCAGACTTTTCCACAACATGGGGGGATATTGTTTGCCTGCGGTCTTATCGTTGCGGTATTTGACTGTGCGGTCGCCTATGAATCGGGTCAGAACAACATAAAGAATACTGCTGTAAATATTCTGAAAGGCTATTTTGCGGCAAATCTTGTGGCTGTGGTTCCTCAGAGACTTTACTCATTCTGCACTTCGCTGCAAGGAACATTCGCCACTGTATTGCTTGGAAGCTTTGTGGGAGATACCTCAGATACAGTTGCAGGAACGGGACTGAAAGTGATACTTGCGCTTGCAGAAGATGTGTCACTGTTCAGTCTTTTCTTTATTATCCTTTTCGGATACTG
>Ga0255346_1002048_pt1 | contig 26607 bp, 27 predicted proteins | sample wastewater_treat_FD_194410 | JGI IMG/M metagenome (GOLD analysis project Ga0255346, IMG submission 194410) | Wastewater microbial communities from Lulu Island WWTP, Vancouver, Canada - plant22 | ecosystem: Engineered > WWTP > Wastewater > Unclassified | place: Canada: Vancouver, British Columbia...
CATTTCTTCCATAGTAAATCTACCATCTGACCAATTACTATGAACTTGCAAATCTCCTTTAATATCGGTTAATTCTATAAGCTTGGGTAATTTATGATTTAGGGCAAGTTCAATTTCTCCAGTATTTTCTCGCATTTCAGGCTCAATATAGCTCATTTCTAAAGCAGAATATAATTCTTTTTCTGTTTTGCCAGCTATTTGAATCTCCTCTTTATTTTTTATTTTAAAAAGTCCGTATTCATTTAATTTATAACCTTTATTTATTGCAATTTCTCTTAAAGCAATATTATGTTCTTTTGAACCAGTAAAATAATTTAAAGCACTCCCCCAGCTTTTAGAAGAAACAATTCTTAAATCAACGTCTATGCCACTAGTTAACCTGACAGCTGATTTAGTTCTGCCTTTCATATAAACTTCAGCTATATTCTCTAAAGAAGTAAAATAGTTCATTAATTCTAAAGGACTATTAGTAACTGCTAAGATATCGATATCACCTATTATTTCTTTAAACCTTCTAATTGAGCCAGCTATTTCAATTTTAGAAACTCCCTTAACTTTAGCTAAAATATTTTTTAATTTTAAAGCATCGGGATAAATAAAACCTAATAAAAATCTGTCAGCTGATTTTTTAAAAAATTCCAGAGCTAATTTTAAATTTTCTTCACTTTTTTCACCAAACCCTTCGAGATTTCTAATTTGATGTTCCTTTAAAGCCTTTTCTAATTCAGGAATGTTTTTGATTTTTAATTTTTGATAAAAAGTAGCGATTGTTTTTGGTCCTAAGCCTTCGATTTTTACCAAATTTTCCATATCAACTGGCAATTCTTTTTTTAATTTTTCATATTCAGCTATTTGTCCAGTTTCTAAATATTCCTCAATTTTTAAAGCTAAAGATTTGCCAATAGAAGGAATTTCAGCTAAAGCCTTAAAACCTCCTTTTTCAAAAATTTCTCGAACGTCTTTTTCAAAAGTTTCTAAAGACTGAGCAGCTTTTTGATAAGCTCGGGGCTTAAATTCTACACCTTGCGCTTCCAAATACATTGCCATCGATCTAAAAATTTTAGCAATCTGGATATTTGTCATAACTGGTTATTAAAAAGTTTAGTTATTAATCTTCTCAAAACTTACTTGAGAATTTATTATTGAAATTTTTAATTTATCGCCCTGTTTGATATTTCCTTTTAAAATTTCTTTTGAAAGAAAATCTTTTATATGGCTAGAAATAACTCCGTCTAAAGGTCTAGCCCCAAAGATTGGATTGTAACCAAGCTCAGCTAAAAATTTACTAACCTCTTTAGAATATTCTAAATCAATTTTCTGGGTTTTTAAAATCTGTTCTTTTAGTTGTTTAAGTTTTAAATCAGCAATTTGAGAAATTTCTTCTTTGGTTAATTCTTTAAAGGCAATAACCATTGAAAAACGATTTAACAACTCAACTTTAAAATAATCAGTTAACTTTCTTTTTAGCTCCTCTTCAAAATCAGAAATATTTTTACCTTGTTCAATTTGCTGCTTGATAAATTCTGAATGGGCATTTGAAGTGCAAATTATAATCGTATTTGAAAAATCAATTCTTTGACCTAAATTATCGGTTACATAGCCTTCATCTAATAATGGCAAGAAAATATCTAAAATTTTAGGATTAGCTTTTTCAAATTCATCAAACAAAACCAAAGAAAATGGCTTATTTTTAATTTTTTCAGTAAGTTCCCCAGCAATTTGACCATCTTGAGACCCTAAAAAATTAATTATTGAATCAATGGTTTGATATTGTCCCATATCAAATCTAATCATATTATTTTCAGAAGAAAAATAAATTTCAGCCAAAGCTTTTGACAATTCAGTTTTACCAACACCGGTTGGACCTACAAATAAAAATGAGGCTATTGGACCTTTTTCTTCTGCTAATCCTGCCCGATATTGTCTTAAAGAATTAGCAACTGCTTTAACCGCTGGTTCTTGATCTATCAATCTTTGGTGAATTTTCTCTTCTAAATTTAAAAGAATTTCTTGCTCCTTGATATCAATTTTACCAATAGGAATTTTGGTTTTTCTAAAAACAAGATCAATAATTTCTTCGGTAGTTAAAACTTTTAACTTTTTCTGGCTTGCTTCAAAAACTGCTTCTTCGAGTAAATCTAAAGAAACTCTTGACAAGGGTTTATTGTGTAAATATCTATCAGACAATTCAACAATCTTTTTTAATGCTGGGTAACTAATGGTTAGCTTATAATTATTTTCCAAAAAATAACTCTCATATATTAAAAGCTCTAAAGTTTCTTGGAAGGTTAATTCTCTTACTTCGACTTTTTCAAAAAGATCTACAAATTTTTTATTAGTCTCAATAATTTGTCTATAAAGTTTTAAAGTTGTAGTGCCAATAACCGGGCAGAAGTCTCCTTCAAATAATTCTAAAAATCCATTAAAAATATTAAATCCTTCAATAACCGAGGTTTCTAAATTGTGAATATCCGGGAAATATAAAATAATATTCCCAGCTAATTCAATTTCTGAAATAATTTCTTTAATATTTTGTTGAAGATCGTAAGAATTTTTATTATTTGAAAATAATTGAGTTAAATCAATTTTAACTAACCGTTTATCCAATAATTTTTCAGGAACTTGATCGTTTAAAATTTGCAAAGCCAAATGTTCAACAATGGTATTTTTACCAATATCTTCTTCTCCAACTAAAATTGCATTATTTCTATTAACTCGCGCTAAAATATTTATTAAAGCCCGGTATTCTTCAAAGTGACCAACTAAAAACCCAATTTCTTTTCTTTTTGCTAATTCCGTTAAATCTTCACTTATTTTATCTAATTCTGGAGTTGGACGAGAAGTCCAGGCACGATTTACTCTAACTTCCTTTTTAGCTACCGAAATTTCTCCTTTTCTTTTTAGAGCTTTTTTACCTAATTTTGTTTCCAATTTTTCTCTTAAAATAGTATTTTTAAAATCAGAAACGCTTAACCCATAAAAACTTAAAATATCGCTTAATTCGCTTTCTTTTAAAGAAGCTGCTGCCAAAAACAAAGCTTCGGTTGTAATGTTTTTAGCATTTAATTCAATAGCTTTTAAAAATGAATCCAAAACAATTTTTTCAAGTCCAGATTCTATTTTAGCTTTATTATCTAAGGTAATATCAAGTGATACTTTGCTTTTTGATGATTTTAATTTATCGGTTATTTTACTAGTAAATTCATCTTTATCTATTTCCAATTTTTTGAAAATCTTAGAAATTGTTTTTCCTTTTAAAGAAAGGATAATTAAATAATAACTAAGGCCATTTAAATTGTTGATTTGGGAATAATTTAAAGATTTATCCAAAATTCGAAAACTATTGTAAGGTAAAAAACTATTTACTTTAATTGTTTCTCCTTGTTGTAATTTTTTAATAGTGTCATTAGTAATTATTTTTTCTCCGTTTTTAACTTTTAAAAAAGACTCAGTAATAAAAATTAAAACAAATAAAGCTAAATATCTTAAATTTTCCAAATTAGAACTCCATAAAATCAAAGTTAAAATAATCAGAAATATAAAAATAACTAAAATTATGATTTTAGTTATCAATCTTTCAAAATAAGACAACTTATAATAATTTTTATCAAAAACTAAATTGTTCATAAATTCAAAGCTTGATAAATAATAAATGGCAAAATCAAAATCCAAACTAGAATTACTAGTAAAAAGACCAAAGCTATCAATAAATAGATTATTCCTCCAACAAATACTCTGAAAAATCTAAAAATTGGACCAATAATCCTGCCAATTAAAGAATAATCTTTATAAAGCGGCTTAAGTATTAATTTTAAATTAATAGCTACTGCAAAATTTTTATCTAAATCCTTAATAATCTCAACTAATAAATTTAGAATTGCTTTGGGCTTTAAAACAAACCAATCATTTAAAAAAAATTTAAAATCATTTAAAAAAAATAAGCCAATTACTTTAATCATATTTAAAATAAAGAGGTTTGGGGTGTCAAAGCTTCAAAATTTTCTTCAAAAACTTTTATTTTGCCATATTCTCCATCATAACCCGGAATTTTAATAACTTTTCCTTGTCTCATTCTATTAATTCCTAAAGACAAGTCATAATAACCTTCGTTTTCTAATTCTTTAAGATCTAAATTCAATAGAATATTTAATTCTCCATTAAACTTTTCGCACAATTTAAAATAAATTTCAGAAACTTTTTTGGTTTGAGAATTTACTTTTAACGATTGAGCAATAATTTCTTCAAGAGGAATTAAACTTTTAAATGGAATGGCATTTTCTGGGATAAAATCCTCCTGCCTATCAGCTAAAGCTTCAACCCTGTTTAAAACTCCAATAGTTAATGGTTTATTGCATACTGGACAAATTCCATTATGGGCTTTGGTTTCTTTTGGAGAAAAACTTATCTTACATAATCTATGTCCGTCAAAATGATATTTGCCCTCTTCTGGATAAAATTCCAAAGTTTCTATTAACTTTGACTTGCTTTGATTTTTATCATCTAAAGATTTATTTTTTAAAACATTTAAAATTTCAAAATAATCTAATTTTTCTAATTCAAAAACATTTGCTTCTCGAGCTATTTTTTCCAAGGAATGAGCATCAGAATTTGAAACTAAATAAACTTTATCAAGACTTGACAATCTCCAATTCATTAAAGGATCTGAACTTAAACCCGTTTCAATTGCGAAAATATAAGGAGTCATTTCTCCAAACGCTTCTTCTAAAGAATCAAAGCCGCTCATTGAACCAAAAATAGAATACCAAGGAGTCCAAATGTGAGCTGGAACAACTAAGCAATTTTCATCATTAGTTAAAACAAGTTTGGTAAAATCTATAATGTCCATGCCTAAAATTGGCCTACCATCTGAATGAAGATTGCTAGTCCAAGAAAGTTCGGTGTTTATTTTATCAACTGCTTCAAAAGAAGGCGCTAGAATTAACAAATGGATTCTTCTTCCTCGATTGTTTTTAGTATAAATATGGCTTGTTTCAACGGTTAGCACAAATCTGGTAACTTTATCGTTTAATTGATTATTGTTTTTTAAAAGCTCTTCGTCATTTTTATAAACATAAAAACCTTTTTCAGCTGGTATTAAATTTTCTTTTAATTCCTTAAGCCATTGAGGATGAGTAAAATCTCCTGTCCCGATAACATTAATTCCTTTAATTTTCGCCCATTTTGCTAAATTTTCAACAGTTATTGCTTGCGAAGTTGCTCGCGAAAATCTAGAATGAATATGGAAATCAGCTATTATTTGCATAATTTTTTTTATTAAGAATATCAAGGAATCTCTCAATAAAGACAAGCTGTTCTGGTTTTATTTTTTTTCGCGCTTCTTCAATTGTAAAAAACCGACCTTTATCAACTTCTGGAAACTTAAAGCTTGAATTTTTAATTTTAATAAAATTACTTTCTTTAAATTTTTCCCCATTTTTTGATTCAAAAGCCCAAGCATAAACTATTTTATTATTTTTCTGCTTAGTAAAACCTAAATCTAAAAATTTAGTATTTTGTTCATCAACTTCAATACCAGTTTCTTCTTCAAATTCTCTAAGAGCGGCTTGAAATTTGCTTTCATTTTTTTCTAATTCTCCTTTGGCAATAGACCAATACCCAAGGTCTTTATTTTTAAAAAATGGGCCGCCGGGATGAACCAAAAAAACTAAGATTTCACCATTTTCTATTTTATACATTAAAAGACCTGCGCTATATTTTGGCATATAAAGCTTTTAAAGCTAATTTAATTTTGTCTTGGAAGGAAGTATCTTTTTTAAAAATTAACTTATCTAAAGTTTTTCTGACATCTTGTTTTTTAAAACCTAAAGAAATTAGAGTTTCTTCTAGTTCAGTTTCGTCATTAATAATTTTTGAAGATTTATCCAATCGTTTAATTTTTTTATTAAGTTCGATAATAATTTTTTGGGAAGTTTTTAAAGACAATCCAGTAAGATGAGCTAAAAATTCGCTTTTTTCTGACTTAATTGCTGAAATAATTTTATCCAAGCTGCTACTTGATAAAATATTTAAAGCAGTTTTGGGGCCAATTTTATCAACCGTAATTAAAAGTTCAAAAACTCTTTTTTCTTTATCGGTTTTAAAGCCGTAAAACTCAAAAAAACCATCTTGAGTTAATTTAGAAATTAAAAAAAGTTTTATTTTGGAATTTATTTTAATGTTTTTTAAATTACTTTTAGAGATAAAAATTTCAAAACCAAAACCATTTTTATCAACAATTAAACTATTTTCTTTTTTATCTTTAACCGTGGCTATTAAATAAAAAAACATAAGTTTTATTAGTTTATTATAACACCTTAACTATTAACCAGCAACCTATTGTTGATTTTTAAGAAAATTTAAATTATAATCTCTTAAATTATATGCCGAAAATAAAATCAGCTAAAAAGGCTTTGAGACAAAGCGTTAAAAGACAAAAAAGAAATCTTGAAAAAAAGAATAATATTAGAATTGCTAAAAAAAATTATTTAAAAGCAGTAGGGGTCAATAATAATGAAGAAGCTCTTCAAAAACTTTCCCAAGTTTATAAAGCATTAGATAAAGCTCAAAAAACAAAAGTCATTAAAAAGAATAAAGCTAATAGATTAAAAAGCAAGTTGGCTAAAAAACTCAGAGCTTCAAATAAATAAATCTTTCCAAAGCTTCCTGAGAAGTTATTCTTCTTTTATAAACTAAAAGGGTTTCATTAATTAAAAAATCTAACCAGTTTTCAATTTCTTCCTTTTTAAGGTTATAAGCCATAGATTTAAGATTGTTTAACCAATAAGGATTATCTTCTTTCAAAAATTCTTTATCTTTAGATGATTTCAAAATAACTAGTTTCTCTAAAGCATTCAATAGTCCTGCTAAATTACGAGCCGCCTCATTTTCTTCAAATTCAAAATTAATTGCCCCTGCTAAATCTCTTTTAAAAATAGCCTCTAGCCATTTAAAATAATTAAGTTCCCTATAGCTAGTAATAACTTTTTGAAAATCATCATTAGTTATTTTTGATAAAGGTTTATATAAAGATAGTTTTAAAAGTTCATTAGTTATTAATTCTAAATTGTTTCCAAATAAAGAAATTAATTCTTTTAATTGACCGCTAGATATTTCAATTTTTAAAGATTGACTATAATTTTTAAGCCATTTTTCTAATTCTAAATTTTTCAATGGTTCAAATTCTTCAAAAATAATTTTAAGATTAGTTAACCTTTTTAAATTTTTATCCTGATTTTGAAATTTTAAAATTAAAACATTGGAATCGTTTTCAAAAAAAGAAAACAATCTATTGGTTTTTAAAAATTCAATAATAGAAGAACTATCGAAAATTAAATAAACTTTGCGGCTAGTAAATAAAGAATTTGATTTCAAATCTCTTTCTAAATCAGAAAAATTTTCTTCTTCGAATTTAAAAATCTGGTAGTTATTTTTCAAATAGCTATTTTTTAGCTCTTCTATTCTTAGTCTTTTTCTAAAATCATCTTTACCAAACAAATAATAAATCATCTATTTTCTTGTTTCAAAAGATAGCTAGTTAAAAAAACCACAAAAGCAGTAATTGTAAAAGCGTAAATAAATTTAGCAACTAAGGTATTTGATCCCAATGGGAATAAATATTCAATTAAAGCTTTAATCGCTTCATTCCATGCCAAACCAGCAACAATTCCCAAGGCAGCTGAAATATAGCCAATTGTTTGAGAACGAATGGTAGTTTTTAATTTACTAGATTCTTTTTTTATCTTTTCTAATTCTTCTATTTTAGCCATGTAAAAATTTATTAATCAATTAATTATAACACGTTAATTGTACCAATAATCCCGCCAATTACAAAAATAACACCCAAAGCTACCAGTAGCGGTTTGGGAATTGAAATAAATCTTTCTTCTTGGCCTCTAGTTGTTTTTTTAAGTTTATTATAAATTAATAAAATCATTAAAATATTTAAACTTTCAAAAGAAGCTCCTAAAACTGCTATTATTTTGACAAAATCAATAAAACCTATTAAAAAAATGGCAATTGGTAAAATTAAAAATAAAATTTGAGCTGTTTGTTTTTTAAAGCCAAAATCATTCTTTAGGGTTGAAATAGCTGAAATTCCAAATGAAAAATAAGAATTTAGAATTTCCAAAAAAGCCATTAAAGCAGCCAAAATAAATAAGGGTTGTGGTAAAAAATTAATTAAACTGGTAAAAGCATCACTTGAAGTATTTGTTCCAGCTACTAAAAACACTGCTAAACCAAAGATAAAATAAACAATCATTGGAATTATTGTCCCAATAACAACAATTGGTTTAATAATTTTTTGATCTTCTTTATTGTTTTGAATTAAAACTATTATTTCAGGAATAACCAACCAGCCAATTAAAGAATATAAAATTAAGCCATAAGGAAAAAAGAAGGATTCTGTTGGAATAATTTTAAAATTATTAAAATCAGCATTAGTAAAACAAAAAATACTAGTAGTAAAAAATATAATAACTGTAAAAATTGTTAAATATAAATTAACTTTCGAAGAAAATTTAAAATTAAGAAAAACTATTAATGATGATAAAATCCAAAAAATAAAAGTAGCGCTATCAGTTGACAGATCGAAAATTGGCGAAACTAAAAGTATTAAAAATCTGGACCCTAAAATTAAATAGACAACCAATCCCCCTAAAATTCCTAAAATAAATATCACCTTTGAAAGTATTTCAAAAGCTCTTCCTAAATAAAGATTAGCATAGCCCGGCAAACGATGATTGTTATGAGTTATTAAATTGATTTCAGCGTAAATCAAATTAACAATAATTAAACAACAAGTAAAAAATATTAACCAAAAAGTATTAGGCAAAATCCCTGCTTTTAAAAAACTAAACGGTAAAATTAAATAACCAGAACCAATAATTGTGCCGCATAGTAAAGCTATTCCTTCTTTTAAGGATTTACTTTTAAGCATAAACTCCTCTTATTCTTCTATCTTATAAACTTCATCTCCTTCTTCTACCTCCTGCTCAACTTTTACTCCTACAACTTCACCTTTTTCTGCTTTCAGAATATTTTGATGATTTTTTTGAAGAGATTCAATTCTTTGAGAAAAATCTGTTTTCTTTCCCCAAAATCTAACCATTTCTCCAACTTCGATTTCACTTACCAATTCAATAATTGCTACTGAAATTTTATTATAGTAATGAGTAACCTTGCCAATAAGTTTACCCATAAATTTTTTTTATTTTATTTATTCGACCTTTTAATAGAAATTAAATAAAAGTTACTTTTCCATTTCTTCAAAATATTTTCTTTCTTTAACTGAAGAAGAAATTAATTTATATGCTTCTTCAGCATTATCAACTAATTGGTATATTTTTAAATCTTGCTCATCAATTGCTTGGTATTTTTCATAAACCACCTCTTTTATCCATTTTAATAAGCCCTGCCAATAATCAATTCCAACTAAAATTATTGGAACTTTATGAATTTTTCTAGTTTGAATCAAACCAACTAATTCAGTCATTTCGTCTAAAGTCCCAAAGCCTCCTGGGAAAAAAACATAAGCTTCAGCTGCGTAAGTTAACATTACTTTTCTAACAAAAAAGTAATGAAAACTAACTGATTTTTTAACGTAGGGATTCACTGGTTGCTCATACGGGAGTTCGATATTTAAACCAACCGATCGAGTTTGTGCCTCAACAGCTCCTTTATTGGCTGCTTCCATAATTCCCGGACCGCCACCAGTAACAATTGTAAAATTGTTTTCTCCTAAAATTTTAGCTAATTTTTCAGCCTCTTGATACCAAAAATTATCTTCTTTTACTTTACTAGAACCAAAAATGCTGGTTGTTTTTTTAAAATCAACTATGAAACCAAAACCTTCAACAAATTCTGACATTATTCTAAAAATTCTCCAAGGAATAGTTTGACGAAAATCTTTGTTATTTGGCATATTAAATTAATTAATTATTCTTTAAAAAATTATTTATTATTTGATAGTAAGGATATTCATGGGTTAAAGAATCTTGTCTTAAAATCTCGATTTGACTATTTAAACTGTAAAAGTATTTAAAAATATCATTAAATGAACCATGGGGATCTTGGCTATTTTGAATAATCAAAATTCTTTTAGGATCAAAATCTTTAATAATTTCATATTTTTCTATTTGTTCCTTACTAAAATCATTAAAAGGGATACCTAATAAAACTATTTTATTTATTTTTTCAGGAATTTTTTCAAGTAAAAACGTAGCTACGAAAGTACCAATTGATTTCGCTATTATATTAATTGTATTAATTTTTTGATCATTAATTTTTTCTAAAATTCTGGGGATTTCATTTTCTATTGAAAAATCACTGTCATTCTGAGTTGCCCAATGAAGCCAAAAATGAATCAAAACTTGATCATTGGCTAAAGCGTCTTTTAACTCTTTAGCCCATTCTTCATTGTTTCGCGAAAAACCAGGCAAAATAATTGTTGACATTAAATTATTATAACAAACCCTACCGTAACTTACAACAACCTTTTGTAACTAAACAACTTACAACTAACAACAAACTATTGTAACTAAACAACTAACAACAAACAACCAGCAACTGATAACAAAATCATTAAATCATTAAAAAACATCAAAAATCAATTTACTCGCCTAAACTCACGATCGTGAGTTTAGGCGAGTAACTCATAAATTTGATAAATAAATCTAATTAAAAATTAAAATTAGCTATAGAATAGCAAATATCGTATTGAACTATTGAGGTTTAACCTCCATAGGAGGTTGAACCTCCTATAAAAATATTTTATTTTTAATTTTGAATTGTAATTTTACATTTGTCATTTTCCATAAACTTAGTATTGTTTTTCGTTCTACGCTTTGCATTTTACGCTTATCTTCATTTGGTATTTATTTTCCTAGGGTTATCCGTGAGATTTCCGTGGGATTTCCGTGGGATTTCCGTGGGAAGTTATCCTTTAAAATTATTTATTTTTCAGTTTGGGATTTAGAATTTAATTATTAGATATCGTTTGTGATTTGGTACTTGATGCTTGGGATTTAATTATTTGGGATTTGATTAGAAATTAGAATAATTAAAAATTAGAAATTTTATAAAGCCCTATTTATCTTAAAAGAAAAATGTATTATAATTATAATATGGCTGATAAAGAATTAACGCAATTAGATTTAGCTCGTTTAGAAGATGAAGCTCAAGAATTAGCTTTAAAGCTGAATCTTTCTTATCTTGATCTAGAAAAAGTTGATTTAAATCTTGAAGCTTTAAAAATTATTCCAGAAGCTCAAGCAAAGAAAATTCAAGCAGTTGTTTTTGACCAAAAACCAGGAGAATATTATCTAGCAACAGTTAATCCAGAAAGAGAAGAGGTGAAAAAATTAATAAAGGCAATAAAAAAATTTGGAGAAATAAAAATTTTCGTGGTATCTATTCCAAAATTTGAAAAATTTTTAGAAAATTATCGCTTTTTAAATATTGATAAATCAAGGATTATAGGAGAAATATCGTTATCGGATAAATATCTTGAAGAAGTAAAAAACCAACAAGACGTCAAAAGCTTTATTGAATCATTTTTTTCTCAAAAATTTGATATTACTGAAATGATTTATTGGATTATAGCCTATGCTTTAGCTTATGAAGCATCTGATTTACATTTAGAACCTCATGAAAAACAAGCTGATTTAAGATATCGAATTGATGGGGTATTATATAAAATTGCCGAAATTCCAATTAATTATTATTTTAAAATTACTGATAGATTAAAATTAATCAGTGGAGTAAATTTAAATGTGAGGGACATGCCTCAAGATGGCAGATTTAAAATTAAAACCCAGTCAGCTCAAATAGAAGTTAGATTTTCAACTATTCCTTCTCAAATTGGAGAAAATTTAGTTTTAAGATTTTTAAATCCCAAAACAATTTCTTTAAAACTTGAAGATTTGGGATTAAAAGAACAAGACATTTTAATAATCGAAAACGAATTAAAAAAACCCAATGGTTTAATTTTAGTAACTGGTCCCACTGGTTCTGGTAAAACTACTACTTTATATGCTTTTTTAAAAAAAGTTGCCAATCCTGAAAATAAAGTTATTACAATCGAAGATCCAATAGAATATCAACTACCAATTATTGAACAAACCCAAGTAGATGATCAAAAAGGCTATACCTTTGCTAATGGTTTAAGGGCAATTTTGCGCCAAGATCCTGACATTATTTTGGTTGGAGAAATTAGAGACGAAGAAACTGCTCAAATAGCTATGCACGCTTCTTTAACTGGCCATTTAGTTTTTTCAACTTTGCATACTAATAATGCTCCTGGAGCAGTGCCTCGACTTTTAGATTTTAAAATAGGGCCAGAAATTATTTCTTCTGCTTTAAATTTGATTATTGCCCAAAGATTAGTTAGAAAAGTATGCCAGAATTGCGCTCAGGAAATTGACATACCTTTAGATGTTCAAGAAAAAATAAAGAATACTTTAGCCTCTAATGCTCCAAGTTTAACAAATTCAGATAAATATCTAAAAATAACAAAGTATAAGAAACCAGTTGGCTGCCAAAAATGTAATTTTACTGGTTATAAAGGAAGAATAGGAGTTTTTGAAGTTTTAAAGATTGATGACCAAATGCAAAATTTAATAAATTCTTCGTCAGATGAAATAAAAATAAAAAGATTGGCTTTAGAAAACGGAATGACCACAATGCTAGCTGATGGTTTAATCAAAGTATTAGAAGGAATAACCGATCTAGGGGAATTAGAAAGAATGGTTGGACCTTTAGAAAGTTAAAGATTGGGAATAAAAAAATCCCCTCTTAAAGAGGGGTTAGTTTAGAAGAAAATAGGCGCATTTTCCAGTTATACCAGAAAACCGTTGTATTTTCTTCAAATTATTAATATAATAGCAAACAAATTTTGATTTGTCAAGAGTATGAATAAAAATCAAGAAAATAAAAAAGAAGACCTAATTTTAGATAATCTCTTAAGGCCTAAAACATGGGATGAATTTATAGGTCAAGAAAAAATAAAAAAAAGTTTAAAAATGATGCTAGAATCAGCTTTAAAAAGAAATGACACGCTAGATCATTTATTATTTTTCGGGCCAAGTGGGGTTGGTAAAACTACTTTAGCTTATTTAATCGCTAACGAATTAAATGCTCCGATTGTAGTTTCTTCAGGTCCAGCTATTCAAAAATTAGGCGATTTAGCAGCAATTTTAACTAATTTAGAAGAAAAACAGGTTCTATTTATAGATGAAATCCATCGTTTAAATAAAAAAATCGAAGAAGTTCTTTATCCAGCACTGGAGCAAAGAAAATTAAATTTAATTATTGGCAAAGGAGTTTCTTCAAGGACTTTAGAGTTTCAACTTCCAAAATTTACTTTAATTGCTGCTACTACTAAACCGAATCTTCTTTCTAATCCCTTAAGAAATAGATTTGGCTTAATAGGGCATTTAGATTTTTACAAAACAGATGAAATTGAACAAATAATTAAACGCTCTGCAAAAATTTTAAATATTGAGATAACAGCTGAAGGGATAAAAATAATAGCTCAAGCAAGCAGAGCTATTCCAAGAATTGCTAACAGGCTTTTAAAAAGAACTTGGGATTTGCAAACTGTTCAAAATAAAGCTTTAATTGATGAAAAATTAGCTTTAGAAACTCTAGAAATTCTAAATCTCGATAGGTTTGGGTTAGAAGAACTTGATAGAGATATTTTAAAAACTTTGGCTTTTAAATTTAATGGCGGGCCAGTTGGAATTGAAACTTTAGCTATTTCTTTAAATGAAGATAAAGAAACAATTGAAGCTCTATCAGAACCTTACCTTATAAGATTAGGATTCATTGAGAGAACTAATAAGGGTAGAATAGCTACTAAAGCAGCTTTTGATTATTTAAAAAATATATGAAGAAATCTATATTAATTTTAATAATTTTTAACTGGATTTTATTAAAAGGAACAGCTTTGGCAACTGATGAGAAACTAATTATTAATGAAATAATGTATAAGTCTCCTTCTGGAAATCAGTGGATAGAAGTTTATAATCCAACTTTATACGAAGTAATAATAAAAGGTGGGGTGTCTTTAGATTCTTGGAAAATAATAGATAGCGCTGGCGAACATTATCTAGCAATTTCTCCTCTACAAGGAGAAATGAAAATAAAACCATTTGGATATGCAATAATTTCTTCCAGTGCTTTAGGGTTTTTAAAAGATTATCCTGAATTTAAAGGAACACTTATTGATGCTAGCTTGAATCTAAAAGAAAATGATTATTTAACATTAGTTTATGGTCCAAATTTAAGCACTTCAGCTCTTTGGTCTTCTAATTTAGGTGGCAATGGGAACGACAAAAGTTTGGAATATACCAGTGGAATATATCGAGAAAGCTTGACCTGGGGAGGAACTCCTGGAAACATTAATTCAGTTGAAGGGATTCCCCTCCCCCCAGCTCCTTTGGTAATTATTCCTACGCCCTTAGTAATTCCGTCAAGTAACTTAAACAATTCAGATATTGTTTTAAATTCGGGAAAAATTATAATTAATGAAATTTTTGTAGATAACAAAAAAAATAGCTATTGGATAGAATTAAAAAATACTGATAATTTTAATATTAATTTAGTTAATTGGAAATTAGAAATTAATTCTTCAAAAAATACTCTGGATTTACCAAATCTAATTCTAAAGCCAAAAGAGTTATTAACTCTCGATTCAGCTACTTACCAATTCGCTTTAAATAATTCAGATTCTTTGGTTTTAAAAGATAGCTATGACAAAATTATTTCGAAAATAGATTATCAAAAACTTCCCGATGGTTTATCAATTGCTAAATCAGTCAATCAAAATTGGCAAATCACAACTACCCCTACTTTCAATAAAGAAAATATATTTACTGAAGATAAAAATTATAATGAATTAGCTGGTTCAATAACCGAGCTAAATACTGACAATGATTTATTAATTAAAACAGATAATCTAGCCTTGGCTTCTAACGTCCAAATTCCACAAAGCCACAAGTTGTCAGTTGATTTTTTTATAATTTTAATGTTTATTATTTCGATATCGTTAACTATAGCTTTTTTAATAATTAAAAAGAAATTAATTTATTAATAAAATGTCTGGACACTCGAAATGGTCTCAAATTAAGCATAAAAAAGAAATAACTGATGCTAAAAAATCAAAGATTTTTTCGCAATTAGCTAACCAGATAACTTTAGCAACTAAGCAAGGAAAAAGTGGAGATCCTAAAATAAATCCTTATTTAAGAGATGCTATTAGTAAAGCAAGGAGTTATAATTTACCCCTTGATAACATTGAAAGAGCTATCAAAAGGGGGTTAAACGAAGATAGTACTGATCAGATAGAACAAGTAATTTTTGAAGCCTATGGACCAGGAGGTATTGCTTTACTCATTATAGCTATTACTGATAATAAAAATAGAATCTTGGGAGAAATAAGACGAATTTTAAATAAATTTAATGGTAAATTAGCATCTTCTGGATCTGTCAATTGGTTATTTGGGGAAAAGGGCAAAATATTTTTAAAAGATACGAACATAAAAATTTCTGAAAATTTAGAATTAGAATTAATTGATAATGGTTTAGAAAATATTGAAGTTGAAGATGGACGAACTGTTTTATATTGCCCCAAAGAAAAAATAGAAAAATTAAGAAATATTCTTGATAAAAATAATATTGAAAATGAAGTCGAAATAGTTTATTTAGCAAAAAATCCTATAGCTATTAAAGACAATGATCTTTCTAAGAAATTAGAACAAATGCTTGAAGAATTCGAAAATCAAGAAGAAATTGAACAAGTTTTTTTAAATGCCGAATTCTAATTTAACAATTTTAGGAATAGATCCTGGAATAAAAAAAATTGGTTATGGAATAATAAAGTTTTCAGATGATAGTTTTAATTATCAAACAGCCGGGATTTTTGATATTAGATTACCTCTTCAAAAACAATTAGAAAATTTAATCAATAATTATCATCCTCAATTAATAGGCATTGAAAAAATTTATTTTGGGGTTAATAAAACTAGTGCTTTAAAAGTAAGCGAAATAAAGGGGATAATAAAAAATAGCGTTTCTGATCTAAAAATTATTGAACTTGCTCCTACTCAAGTAAAACTAATAATTTGCGGTTATGGTAGAGCTGATAAACAAGCTGTTAAAAAAATGGTTAAAAATTCTTTGGATTTACCAAAAGATTTAAAATCAAAAGACAGCATTGACGCCTTAGCAATAGCCTTAGCTGCCTTTTATGTTAAAAGGCTTGACAAATAAAAATAAAAAGATATATTTACTATCTATATAAATAAAGATAGGTCGTAAATTAAAAATTAAATTAATAAGATGTTAATGGAATATATCAAAACAGGTATTGTGTTAAAAAATGAAGACGAAATTGAAGAAGGTGGGGTTGATGAAAATGAAGATGAAGAATTAGAAAAAGCCTTAAAAGAAAAATCAGAAGAATCAGATGAACCAGAAGAAGATTACGGTTTTTGGGTTGATGAAAATGAAGGACCAGAAATAAAAGAAGAAGAGGAAGAAGAAGATTATGACGAAGAATTAGATTTATAGCCAAAATAAACCACCAAAAAGGTGGTTTATTTTTTAATCAACATTAAGTACTCTTTCTTTCCCTTTTTAATCAAAAAATATTTATTAAAATACTCTTTAATAGTTACTCCGTTCTGATTAATTAATTTTCTAGCTTGTCCCTTAGAAGGACATAAACCATTTTTAACTAAAACTTCTTCTAATAGAAAATTTTCACTTTTAATCTCTTGATGGGGAATTGAATTTTTAATAAATTCCAAGTCAGCTTGAGATAATTTTTGATTAGATTTTTCAAATAAAATTTCAGAAACTTTTTTAGCTTGTCTAGCATCAGCTGTGCCAAAAACTAAAGACGTTAATTCTAATGCTAATTCTTTTTGTAATAGTCTCTGTTCTTTATTTTTTTGCCATTTATTTTCTAATTCTTTCAATTCTTTTAAATCTTTTAAAGAAAAGAGCTTAATAAGAGTTGGGATAAGCTCGTCTGAAATATTAATAAAAAATTGATAAAACTCAAAAGGAGGAGTTTTAGCTCTATCAAGCCAAATAGTTTTACCGCTTTCGGTTTTTCCAAATTTTTTACCTGTTTTAGGATCAATTATTAAAGGAAATGAAAAACCATAAGCCTGGCTATTTGTTTTTTTTCTGATAAGCTCTATCCCTTGAACTATGTTACCCCATTGGTCAGAACCACCTATTTGAACTAAGCAATTATAATTTTTGAATAAATATAAAAAGTCATAGGCTTGCAAAAGTTGATAGGAAAATTCAGCAAAAGAGATTCCCTCCTCTTTTTGCATCCTAGTTTTAACAGCTTCTTTTTCAAGCATGGTATTAACGGGAATAAATTTTCCAACTTCTCTTAAAAATTCAAGTACCTTTAAGTTTTTTAACCAATTGTAATTATCTAAAATTAAGAAGTTGTCTATTCCTAAAATATTTTTGATTTGAATTGTAATTTTCTTTTTATTCTGTTCAATAATTTCTCTTGGCAAAATTGGTCTTTCTTTATCTTTGCCAGAGGGATCGCCAATCATCGTGGTTCCTGAGGCAACTAAAACTATTGGAAAATGTTTATATTTTATTGCTCTTTTTAAAATAACAAGCCCTAATAAATGACCCAAGTGAAGACTGTCGCTTGTTAAATCGATTCCTAAATAAAAAGTTGTCTTTTTATCAAAAACTTTTGATATTCCCTCTGTTTTTTGATAAATTAATCCTCTTTGAGAAAGATCTTCAAAAAAGTTGTTTTTCATATTATTTGATAATATAATTATAGGACATATTAATATTTTTTAAAAGATATTATAATGACTAAATTTTTGAAAATAATTCTTGCAATTTTGGTAATAGCTATTTTAGGATTTGCTGGCTGGTTGATTTTTTTAATAAAGGACTTGCCAGATCCTACAAATTTTTCTTTTGCTTCAGTCAATCAGTCAACTAAAATTTACGACCGAACAGGAAAAATTATTCTTTACGAATTTCACGGAGAAGAAAAGAGAACGGTTGTTCCGTTTGAAGAAATTCCTGACTCTTTAAAAAAGGCTACCCTAGCAGCTGAAGATAGTGAATTTTATAATCATCCTGCTTTTGATATCAAAGCAATTTTTAGGGCCATTTATTATAATATTTTTAAAAGAGAAGAAGGTATTCAAGGAGGTTCAACTATTACCCAACAATTAGTTAAAAATACTTTTTTAACTCCTGAGAAAACGTTATCAAGAAAAGTAAAAGAATTAATTTTAGCTATTGAATTAGAAAATAAATACTCTAAAGACGAAATCTTAGGATTTTATTTAAACCAAATTCCGTACGGTTACAATGCTTATGGAATTGAAGCTGCTTCTAGAACTTATTTTGGAAAATCAGCTAAAGATTTGGATTTAGCAGAATCAGCTTTATTAGCTAGTTTGCCAAGAAGGCCAAGCTATTATAATGCTCATCCTGATGAACTAAAAATAAGACAAGAATATATTTTAGACAGAATGGTAGAACTGAATTTTATAAGCCAAGAAGAAGCTGATTCTGCTAAGGCTCAAAAACTAAATTTTGTTACAACCCATAGCCAGATAAAAGCTCCCCATTTTGTATTTTATATAAGGTCTCTTTTAGCTGAAATATACGATGAAAAATATATTGAAGAAGGAGGATTAAAAGTCATAACTTCTCTAGATTGGGAGTTACAACAAATAGCAGAAAAAGCAGTAGCCGATGGAGCAAAAAGAAATGATACAAATTGGAATGCTGATAATGCAGCTTTAATAGCTCAGAATCCAAAAACCGGTGAAATTTTAGCAATGGTTGGCTCCCGTGATTTTTTTGACACTGAACACAATGGAAATTTTAATGTTGCGCTTCAACCAAGACAACCGGGATCAAGTTTTAAACCATTTGTTTACTTAAAGGCTTTTGAAAAGGGCTATCCGCCTTCAACCATATTATTTGATGTATTTACTGAATTTAGCGCTAATTGTTCTCCTGAAGGAATTCCTTTCACAGGATATTCTCAAAGTAACTGCTATCATCCTCAAAATTACGATCGTACTTTCAGGGGTCCTGTTACTTTAAGACAAGCTTTAGCCCAATCATTAAATGTGCCATCTGTTAAACTTTTATATTTAGTTGGTATAAAAGATGCTATTACTACAGCTCAAAGTTTAGGAATCACAACCTTAGATCAAGATCCTAATTATTATGGATTATCTTTAATTTTAGGAGGTGGCGGAGTAAAACTAATAGAAATGGTTGATGCTTATTCGGTTTTAGCAAATAATGGTGTAAAAATTTCCCAAACTCCTATTTTAAAAATAATTGATTCCCAAAATAATACTATTTATGAAAATATTCCAACTGAAACAAGGATAATAGATAGTAAATATGTTTCAATTTTAAACGATGTACTATCAGATGATCAAAGTAGATATCCAATGTTTCAATTAAATGGACCTCTAACTATTCCAAATTATAAAGTAGCTGCTAAAACAGGAACTAGCCAAGATTATCGTGATGCTTGGACTTTTGGCTATTCTCCAACTTTAGTAGCAGGTGTGTGGGTAGGTAATAATGACTATTCTCCAATGAGTTATGGAGGAGCTGGAGGAATGGCTGCTGCGCCAATTTGGAATGACTTTATGAAACAAGCACTCCCTAAATTTAATAAAGAAGAGTTTACACCAGCTGAAATAACTCCAGTTGACAAACCAATGTTAAACGGAAATTATATTATCCAAAGTCCGACTGGTTTTGAAATTCATACCATTTTATATTGGGTTGATAAAAATAATCCCTTAGGAGAAAAGCCCTTGAATCCTTACAATGACCCTCAATTTGCTAGATGGGAATATTCAGTTAGTAAATGGGTGTCGCAAAATCTAGGGGCCTTAAATCTTATAAATATTCCGGCTTCAACTTCTTCTGATTTAGAAATTATGGAACCATATACTGAATTTATAGAAAATAATTCTTCTATAAAATTAACTTTTAAAATAAATCCAGGTTTAAATTTTAATAATATCGAAATTTATTTTAATAATGAATTTATTTTGTCATTGCCAAAAAATAACGATAATTACTATAGCGTTTTGTTTAAACCAACAAGTTTTCAACAAGAAAACAATTTAATTTTAAAAGTAAAAAGAGTTGAGGGTGATTTTGAAGTGACTAAGAAACTTTTTCTAAATCCTTAAAGGCATTAAAATATAAAAATAACTTTGATCGCTCAAAGATTTTAGATAAATTGGTTTATCGATATCGGCTAAAGCAATAAATACTTTATCTTTAGGCTCTAAAACAGAAACTCCATCCAAAAGATAACGATAGTTAAATGTAGCTTCTATTTCTTCGCCCTCAGCTGATTCAAAATTAACTACTGCCTCGTTCTCTCCAATGGTTGAATCAGCTGATTTTAAAACAAGCTTTTTTTCTTTAGGAATAAATTTTAATTTAACATCATTTAAACGTGAAGAAAAAACTCCGCTTATTTTCAATGACTCAAGAAGTTTATTATAAGAAACAACTCCTTTTGTTCTAAATGATTGGGGAATGATCGAACTATACTCAGGGAATTCTCCTTCTAATAATCTGGAAATAAACTTAGTATCTTCCCATTTAAAACCTATTTGATTTTCTTCAATATATACCTCAACTAACTCTAATTTATCTTTGGCTATTCTTGAAATTTCTTGGGCAGTTTTTAAAGGTATTAAGCAACTTATATTTTCTTCAAAATTTGTTTGAATTTCAGCCGGAGGAATTGTTTTTTCAGAAAGCCTAAAAACATCAGTAGCTGCAAATTTTAATCCTTGCTTTGAAAAACTTAAAAAAATACCATTTAATTCTGGTCTTAGATCTGAAATTCCAGCCGAAATAATAGCTTGCTCAAATCCCTGAGCAAGTAAATTACTTTCTATTTTTAAAAATTTTTTTGTTTTTATTTCTGGGATAATTGGAAATTCATTAATATCATAACTTTGAAAATTAGCTTGATAGTAATCAGTTTTTATTTTTAAAATTTTTCCTTCACTTTGAATTTCGGCTTTAGGGTCTGATAGCTGATAAAAAAATGATAAAAAATTTTTAGAAGGAACAACTACTTCCCCTTCTTTTTCAATCTTTGCTGAAATTGAAGTTTCTATACCAATTTCTAAATTAGTAGCTGAAATTATTAATTTATTTTTGCTGCTATCAGCTTTTAATAAAAAGGAATTTAAAATTGGCATAGTGCTACTTCTAGCCAAGGCTTTTTCAGCAATCATTAAAACTTTTTTTAAATTTTCAACTAAAATTGTTAGTTTCATAGATTGTATTTTTAATAATTAATTATATTAGAATATTTAATCTTATTATTAGTACTTATTTTTTTGGGGATAAAATTTATAAATTACTTTTATTTCAAATGTTTTTTATAATTCTGGTTATTGATAAACTGTTAATAAATTGGTAATAATTTGATTATTAATTGGGTTAATTATTTTTATAAAAATTTTTTAAATTTTTTAAAATCAATTTCTAAACCTTTTTTCAACAGTTAATTAACAGAAAATAACTTCTCTTTTATTAAGTTTAGTTCTTGTAAAAGTTGAACATTATAAGAAAGTTCTTTTTCAATTTTCTCGCAAGCATGCATTACTGTAGTATGATCCTTTCCTCCTAATTTTTGACCAATACTCGGATAAGACATATGCAAGGAGTCTCTTAAAAGATACATAATAATTTGTCTTGGTTTTACTAATTCTTGAGATCTTGATTTATTAAAAATTAAATTTTCTTCTAAGCCGTAAAATTCAACAACGGTTTTTATAATTTGTTTGGGAGTAACATTTTTATTTAAAGGATGAGCTATTTCTGAAATTATTTTTTCAACTTCTTTGGAGGAAGGAATTGTATTTTTAACTTTAATATAATTTATAACCCTATTTAGAGCTCCTTCTAACTCTCTGACGTTTTTCTGAACATTGGCAGCAATTGTTTCGATAATTTCGGTATCTAAAACCATATCTTTTTCTTTAGTTTTTTCTTTTAAGATTGCAATTCTAGTTTCAAAATCAGGTGAGCCAATATCAACTGTCATTCCTCCTTCAAATCTAGAGCGTAACCTTTCTTCTAAATAAGGGATTGCTTTAGGGGGCCTATCAGAAGAAAAAACTATTTGCTTGTTTTTCTCATACAAAGTATTAAAAATAGAAAAAAGTATTTCTTGAGTTTTATCTTTATGGGTTATAAATTGAATATCGTCCAACAAAAGTAAATCAATACTTTTAAAGGTTTTTTTAAAATTTTCAACAGTATTGTTTAAAATAGAAGATACCAAATCTTCAGTAAATTTTTCAGTTGTTAAATATCTTATTTTAAATTTTTTTTGATGTTCTTTTAAATAATTACCAATAGCGTGCAACAGGTGAGTTTTACCAAGCCCTACTCCTCCATAAATAAACAAGGGATTGTATTTTGTTCCAGGATTTTCACAAATTGATAAAGCAGCAGCCTGGGCTAATTCGTTGTTTGCTCCAACTATAAAATTTTCAAAAGTATACTTGGAATTAAGCTGAGTTTCTTTGTCAACTATTAAATTAGTTAGATCTAATTGGTCTTGGGATGTTAAGTTTATTTTAGGTATATTTTTGCGTTTAAAAGTTTGTTCTTTTTCTAAGGGTGCAATTACAAATTCAACTGACTTTATTTCATTATCGACATTTTTTAAAGCCGTAATAATCAATTTTTGATATTTATTTTCTAGCCATTCTTTGGTAAATGTATTTTGGCAAGCTACTATAAATTTATTGCCGTCCTTTTTTAAAGGACGAGAATTTTTAAACCAGGTAATAAAATTAGCTCTGGAAATATTTAACTCTATTTCTGATAAAGCTTTGTCCCAAATTTGTTTTAAATCCATTTGTTTTTTATTTTAAATATTAAGTATTTATAATCAAGTAGGATTTCTATGGTTTTGTTTATAAAATGTGGATAACTTGAAGATATTTATTTAATTGACCTTTTAGGTTTTTAGTGATAATCTATTTATATTATTATACTATTTATTATAAAAAAATGTCTATTACTTATCAACCTAAAAAAAGGAAAAGACAAAAAACCCATGGTTTTTTAAAGAGAACTAATAGTAAATCAGGTAGAAAAATTATTAAACAGCGTAGAAGAAAAAATAGAAAAAACCTGGCTGTTTAAATATGCTAAAAAGAAAATTTCGTATTTCAAAGAAAGAGGATATAGCCACTATCTTAAAAAATGGTCAAGTAATTGAAGAAGATAATTTTAAACTTTTTTTTCTAAAAAATAATTTACAAATAACTAGATTCGGCATTTTGATAAAAAAAAATGTTTATAAAAAGGCGGTTAGTAGGAATAAATTTAAAAGAGTGGCGAGTGAAATTTTAAGGTTAAATATTGATCGTTTTAAAGTCGGTTATGATATTTTAATTTTATTAACTAATGCCTTAGAATTGGATGAGCTTACTTTTAAAACGCTTCAGCCTAAAATTTTAAGCCTTTTCAAAAAAAGTGGAATTTTAATTTAAGACAAATTATTTATGTTTGAAACAATTTTTATTAAGCCGCTTTTCAATTTCTTGATTTTAATTTATAACCTTTTGCCAATTAAAGATTTAGGTTTAGCGGTTATTATTTTTGTAATAATTATTAGATTAATTCTTTACCCAATTTTTAAAAGCAGTTTAAAATCGCAAATGGTTATTTCCAAGCTTCAGCCAGAAATTACTAAACTCCAAAAACAATATAAAAACGATCAAGCAAAACAGGCAGAAGCCTTAATGGAACTTTATAAAACAAACAATTTTAACCCTTTAAGCGGTTTTGGGTCTTTAATTATCCAAATACCGATACTAATTGCTTTATATCAAGTTTTTTTAAATGGAATTAGAAATCTTCGTTTTGATTGGCTCTATTCTTTTGTTAGTAAGCCATTAACCTTTAATACTTTATTTTTAGGATCTATAGATCTTTTTAAGCCAAGTATTTACTTAGCTATTTTAGCTTTTATCTTTCAATTTGTTCAGATTTATTTTTCAAGCAAAAGAACCTTAAGCACCCAGCAGAAATTTATAAATAGAATCACCCTGTTTATTTCACCGTTTTTGACATTAATTATTTTAATACCCCTTCCCTCGGTTATAAGTGTTTACTGGTTAATTACTACAATTTTTTCGATAGTCCAATATTATTTTATTGAAAAAAGTTTTAAAAAGTTAGATAATAGTTCTAATGGAAAAATCTCAACAACTTGAAAAATTTTTAAAAGAATTATTTAGTCTTGCCCGGTTTAAAATAGAGCAAATAAAGATAGAAGAATCTCAAGAAGGGATAGCTATTAATATTAATTTGGAAGAAGCGGGCGTAGCAATTGGTAGAAATGGAGAAAATTTAAATTGCTGGCAAGAAATTGTAGAAAAATTACTTGAGAAAATTAATAACTTCAATCATCAAAGAGTATTTTTTGATATTAATAATTATCGTTTGGAGCATGAGCAAAAACTAAAAGAACTTGCCCAAAGAGCAGCGCGAGAATGTTCTTTATACAAAAAAGAAATAAAACTTCCAGTAATGACTGCTTATGAACGAAAAATTATTCATAGTGAGCTTTCTTTAAGGCCAGATATTTATACTGAAAGCGAAGGAGAAGATCCTAATCGCTATGTAGTTATTAAACCTCTTGATTAGTTAAATCTAATTTATAAAGCAAACCGTCGTATTTATTTATAAAAGTCAAAAAACTTTCATCTTCACTGACCCGTAAATTATAAGCATCGTAAGGGGTGTTTTCAATATATATTGTAAACTCTCCTGTTTCTAAGTTTACTTTGGCAAATGAATCTTGAGAAGAAATTAGTCCTAAATAATAATCAAAAGGATAAGAAAAATTATTATTTGAAAAAGAATCAGAATAAGCGCAATAAATATTTTTGTTGCCATTAGTAAAAGTACATTTGTCAACAAAGCTTTTGAAAGGCATTTCTAATAATTTTTTATTTGTTATATCTAAAACATAAAGCTCTGGATTTTTATTCTGAGAATCAGTTGCTGATAAAAGAAGATAATTTCCGTTTTTTGATGGTACGGCTTCTAAGCCGTATATCTTAGTTGTGTCAAATAAGTAAATAGGTAAAGTTGTTAAATTTTTTGTTTTTAAGTTATAAATAAATACACCATTAATAGGCATTAAAGGAGCAGGTTTTTGATAGAAAATTATATTATCTTTATCTAGCCAGAAAATTTCAATATTAGAAAAATTAATTTCTAAAAGTTTTGTCTCTTTAGTTCCGTCTAGATTTAAAGTTGCTAAATAGTTGTTGTCATTTTCATCTTGATGATAAATTACAAAATTTTTATCATCAAAAGAAAAATCAATAGCTGTAATGTAGTTTGGTAAAAGATATGTTAAATTTTGAGTTAGATCAAACAAAGAATAACGAATTTTGCCATTGTCTTCAAAAGCTATTAAGGCTTTGTCTAAATTATTAGACCAATCAATTTTTAAAATATTGTTAAAAGTTGTTTCGCTAAGTTTAGTTTCTTGATTAACTCCTAAAATATTAACTACATTTTTGAAGATTCCTTCTTGTTTGTCAAAAAATAAGACAGTATTTTCAGAAGAAACAATAGGAGAAAGAACAAAATTATTTGATAATTTTGTAAAACCATTGTCGGTTACTGATTCCTCTGTTTCTACGGGCTTAACAATAGGACTTGGAGAGATAACTGGCGAAGTAGTTTGAACAGGCTCTTTATCGCCCTTAGTTAAAAAATAAATCCAGCCGCCAATAGTCGAAACAATTAATATAGCAGCAACAATAATTATTATTTTATTTTTCATATACTTATTATAACTTATTAATCAAAAATTTCTAAACTAAATTTTCTAATTATTATTTGCAAATACATTCTAATAAATATTTTTAGAGTCCAGCGCATTCTCTAGTAACCGAAAAATGAAAATGGTCGGTGTGGGTAGCTATACCGTATTCTCTACTTGAACAATCAAGTGTCGGTAAACCAATTCTATTAAAATAACATCTATCTCCATAGTCTGGCACGCCTGGTGCCTCTCCGCCCGGTGCAAATAATTCATCTCCACAACCACCAAGAGCTGCACTTTGACTATGTAAGAAATCCATAATTGTGCCTGAAGTAGGTGGAACAATATCAACGGCTCGCATTTCTGGAACATGGGAAAGACCGTAACAACTTCCGGCCCAAATTTGAAAATTAATTCCTTGATTTTTCATTTCTAATAAAACATTTATAAGTGTCATTGGTAAAGGAGTATTACAATCCCAGCACACATTTACTTCAACACAGCTTATTCCTGCTTCATTTAGGCTTTTTCTTCCTGGACTTGGAGGAACTGGAGGAAATGAAATATGTGGGAGTGGTCCCCCTCCGCCAATTCCACCTATTCCTGTAAAATAATTCCATGAAACATTTACTCTTTCAGGGGTTCTTACTTCATAAGTATTTAAATCAACTAATTCTGTTTTTAAACCTTCTGATTCATATTTTGGTTGTTGTAAAGCTTCGGTTATTTTT
>Ga0255346_1002049_pt1 | contig 26601 bp, 27 predicted proteins | sample wastewater_treat_FD_194410 | JGI IMG/M metagenome (GOLD analysis project Ga0255346, IMG submission 194410) | Wastewater microbial communities from Lulu Island WWTP, Vancouver, Canada - plant22 | ecosystem: Engineered > WWTP > Wastewater > Unclassified | place: Canada: Vancouver, British Columbia...
CATCTGTTAGCTTACTTCCTCTTGACATAAAATAACCCCCTTACAGCTTTCACACGCTTTTGTTTTTTCGTGTGTCTACTTTAAGGGGATTATATCATCACTGCAGGGCAACAGCATTTACTTTTTTGGGGCGATTCATAATTCTTGTAAACCGTCCGTAAAGCATCGCTACTCTTGCTTTACTACTTCGTCAGGGGGACGCTGTCCCCCTCATTCACCCCCCCTGCAAGGGAGATAACATCCCCCTTGACCCCGGAATGCCGCCTTCGGCGGTTTTTATTATTTATTTAAAAGTAAACGTTGTTGCCGTTCTGATCACTGTGATCGGACGATTATACCATAAAGGAGCGATGCTATGTTTGACGGAAAAAAGGCTGATGAACTGTTTGACAGGCTTGCTGTGGCAGGAGACAGTATAGGCGGTGCGGCGCTCAGGTGTGCAGTCCTGATGTGCGCAGAGAATGTGGAGTATGAATATATGGCGACGAAGCTATATGCGTACACTGCAATGCAGATAGGACGCTCTGTCAGCACTGTTGAACGTGAGATACGCAATACTATAAAGTCTTGCTGGGAGAAATGCGACCGTGAACTGATGAAAAATATTCTGCCTGCATATTCGGGGCATGAAGAAAAAGCTCCTCCGAATTCGCTGTTCATTGCGGCGGCAGCTGAGTGGCTAAGACTCGGATATTATTGCTCCACCAACTAAACCTTGCCTTCAAATGCTTGACATAAAGAAAAATTCTCAGCGTCAGAAAAACTTGAAATGCGTCAGCATTTCTGCGTTTTCTTTTCTTGATAATTTTCCTCTATGTCTTCGCCTTTTTGGCAATGTTTAATTGGCGGAGCAATAGTGAAAAAAGCCTGTGTATCAGCTGATACGCAGGCTTTACTGTTTTATCTGAATTGTGGGATCAACCACAGAACGCTTGAAGATGAGTCTATGATATTTATTGCTTTATTGATATCAAGCCATGCGCCCATAATTGATGGGGTGAGATATATCAGGAGAAAGACTGCGGCTCCTGAAATCAGACCGACTAATGCTCCCAGTTCGTCGGATATTTTTTCGAGGATGACGAATACTAACAGCAGAATGAGTCCTCCTGCAATAAATCCGACAGCAACTTTTATGAGCAGCAGAAGGATAGCGGTGGATATGGTTTTTCCCCATCCTGCGTCGGAGTATTTCCTGATGTACATTATATCCGCCCTGAAGGGCGAAACTGCAATCGATATCAGTGTGATGGTGCCGAGAACTCTGAACAGGCATCCCGTATCGCCTATGCTTGCGTCATAGTGGCGGAATTCCAGGATATTATGGAACCGGTCAATTACTGTTACGTTTCTTTCCGGGGTGTAATTAAAAACTGCAAACACTATAAAAAGAAAAAAGCAGATAACGAGCCATATTATACCTTTTAAGAAAACAGGCGAGACCGTGGCTTTGAAGTCGGTAACGATACTTTTCAGCGTGATGAAGTATTCCTGCCAGTAGCCCCTGAGCAGATGATCCTTGTCTTTGGGCGGTATATGTCGGGGATCGTCGGGATCGGGAGTATCCACATCCCCGGCCGCTTCTGCTGTTGGTTCTTCTGCGGTTTCGGTGGTCTGCTTTCCTTCCTCTTGCCTGAGGAGAGTTTTCAGCATTTCTATGGTAACTGAGTTGGCGGTTCCTGTCTGAGAAATACCGTGATGGCTCTGGAAGTTTTTAAGAGCGGCTTCGGTTGCGTCACCGAAATCGCCGTCTTCGACAAGATCGGCACTGTCTAACACATTCAAAGCGTGTTGTACCCATTTAACATTTTCTCCGCTGTCGCCTTTGCAGATCTCGTTTTCTTCTTCGGCATAAACGGTAGGGAGGTGTTGAACGTATGGGATATTTGAAATGAACAGGCATAGCAGGATGCTGAACAGTGCTGCGAAAATAATGAAACTTCTTTTTATATAATGGTGCAAGGTGTCACGCTCCTTCATACGTCAAAAATAAAAAGCTCTTAAACGACGCTTTACGCAATTTAAGAGCTTTCCGATAAGCGCGGATTGAGAGATTTGAACTCTCGCGCCGGTTTCCCGACCTACTCCCTTAGCAGGGGAGCCCCTTCACCACTTGGGTAAATCCGCAAAAAATATGGCGGAGAGGGTGGGATTCGAACCCACGTGACCGTTAAGTCAAACGGTTTTCAAGACCGCCTCGTTATGACCGCTTCGATACCTCTCCGTATTTGATATTTGTTTTTTACTGACGTCCGTCTCAGTCAGCTTTTATATTATATCATGGCAACACACAAATGTCAAGCAAATTTCAGAAAATTATGCGCCAAGTATTTTTCAACATTTTTGTGCAATGTTTATACCTGCTTTCAACACCGCTTTCCGCTACCTAATGAATCACTGCTTTTTTATTTAAAATATAGAAATAATTACGAAAAAACAGAACTTTTCAGAAAATACACTTTACATATCTCGGATTTTAGTGTAAAATAAACATAGATATTTTTTTGTGAGGTGCTATATGGAACCAAAGTTTAAAAGAGTTTTATTAAAGGTCAGCGGAGAAGCTCTCGCAGGCGATAATAAAACAGGACTTAATTTCGATGTGATCAATGAGATATGCAAAAGCATAAAGAAGTGTGTTGACGCAGGCGTTCAGGTCGGTGTTGTTGTCGGCGGCGGCAATTTCTGGAGAGGACGTTCAAGCGGCGCTATGGACCGCACAAGAGCAGACCACATAGGTATGCTTGCTACTGCTATGAATGCTCTTGCTCTTGCAGATTCTCTTGAGGCTCTCGGATGTGATGTGAGAGTTCAGACCGCTATCTGTATGCAGCAGGTGGCTGAGCCTTATATCCGCAACAAGGCTGTTAAACATCTCAGAAAGGGCAGAGTTGTCATTTTCGGATGCGGTACAGGCAATCCCTTCTTCTCAACCGATACAGCTGCTTCTCTCAGAGCTGTTGAGATCGAGGCTGATGTATTCCTCAAGGCTACACTGGTCGACGGTGTATACGACAAGGATCCTCATAAGTATGAAGATGCAAAGAAGTACGATACCCTTACTTTCTCTCAGGTGCTCAGCGAAGAACTGGCTGTTATGGACAGCACAGCCGCTACTATGTGCCGTGACAACGGTATGAAGATGCTGGTATTCGACCTCTCACGCCCCGATAATATTTACGACGCTGTTATGGGCGAAAATGTCGGCACACTCGTAAGCGAGGAATGACATTGATCATCAATTCTCAATATTTCATTATTAAATAACGAAAGGAATGTTTATCATGAAAGAAACTATAAATCAGGCTAAAGAAAAAATGACAAAGTGCATCAACTCACTGGGCAACGAATTTGCTTCTATCCGTGCAGGCAGAGCAAACCCAGGCGTTCTCGACAAGGTGACCGTTGACTACTACGGAGCTCCAACTCCCATCAACCAGCTGGCTGCTGTATCTGTTTCAGAGGGACGTACTCTCGTTATCTCTCCATGGGAGAAGCCGCAGCTGAAGGCTATCGAGAAGGCTATCCAGGCTTCAGATATCGGTATCAATCCTACCAACGACGGCAACGTTATCCGTCTTACTTTCCCACAGCTCACAGAGGACAGACGTAAGGAACTGGCTAAGGAGATCAAGGGCCTCGGCGAAAAGGCTAAGGTAACTGTCCGCAACGCAAGACGTGACACTATGGAAAAGCTGAAGAAGATGAAGAAGAATTCCGAGATCACTGAGGATGAGCTTGCTGACGGCGAGAAGAAGGTACAGAAGATCACTGACGGCTTCATTGATGATATCGACAAGGCTGTTGCTGACAAGGAAAAAGAGATCATGACAGTTTGATTGGTGAACTATGGCATTATTCGGAAAAAAAGACAAAGAAGAGATCGTAATCCCCGACAAGCTGCCCGACCATGTGGGATTCATCATGGACGGCAACGGCAGATGGGCGAAGAAGCGTGGACTTCCACGTTCGTTCGGCCACAGGGAAGGTGCTAAGCAGTTCAAGAAGATAGTCCGCTACTGCAAGGATATCGGACTGAAAAATATTTCCTTCTACGCATTCTCTACCGAAAACTGGCAGAGACCTGCGGAGGAGGTCAACACTATCATGGAGCTTTTCCGTGATTATATCGTGGATGTCCGCAACTTCCTCAGCGAGAATACCCGTATGATATTCCTCGGTGACAAGTCCGCATTCGATGAAGATTTGCAGGAGAAGATGATAAAGCTGGAGGAGGACACCGCTAAGTATGACGAGATGACCCTCATGATGGCTGTCAACTACGGCGGACGTGATGAGATAACCCATGCCGCAAGGATACTTGCTGAGAAGGCTGCAAAGGGCGAGATAAAGCCTGAGGATATCACCGAGCAGTCCATCTCTGATAATCTCTACACAGCAGGCTTCCCTGATGTTGACCTGCTTATCCGTCCCAGTGGCGAGCAGAGGATATCCAACTATCTTATCTGGCAGTGCGCCTATGCGGAATTCTACTATACAGATGTATTATGGCCTGATTTCACTCCCGACGAGCTGGATAAGGCACTTGCTGAATACGCAAGAAGAAACCGCCGTTTCGGAGGTGTCTGATGCGTACACGTATCATATCAGGAGCAGTCGGTGTACTGCTCCTTTCAGCGGTTTTATACTTCCATGAAACTATCGTGCTTCCCATTGCGGTTGCGGCTATTATCGCCGTTATGCTGTTCGAGCTTTTACGTGCGGTGAAGATGGAAAAGTGCGTTCCCGTACTTTTAGCGGCAGAGGCCTGCGGTATTGCTATGCCGATGATCTACGGTGTTCTTACCAAGATAGTATACGATGGCAGCAATGTAATACCAAACTATGAGTTTCTGGCGTGGCAGAGTTCGCATACTTATAATATATGCGCTTTTGCAGTAACACTTCTGTGTGCATTTGTCATTTTTATAACATGGCTGAAAAAGCACAAGGAGATACGCTATGAACAGGTATTTTTCGTGCTGGCGGTAATGGTGCTTGTACCGAATGCCATGACTACAATGGTTCGCATCGAGAGAATGAGCGGACTTTTCTACCTTGTCATGGGTCTCTGCGGTGCATGGATAGCCGACACGGGAGCATACTTCTCAGGAGTTGCACTCGGCAAGCATAAGCTTTGCCCTGAGATAAGCCCTAAGAAGACCATTGAGGGACTTGTGGGCGGCATACTGACAACAGCTGTCGTTTATGCTGTTGCATTTTCAGTCTACGAAGGCGGATTTGAGCTTAAAACAGCGATAATCGCTTTTGTTACGGGAGCAGTCTGCGCTGTTATCGGAACAGTGGGCGACCTGTCCGCTTCAATGGTAAAGCGTCAGATAGGCTTCAAGGACTACGGAAAGATAATGCCGGGTCACGGCGGACTTATGGACCGCTTCGACAGCGTACTTTTCGTACTGCCTACATTCTATGTATTTTTGAATATCATGAATTTATTTTAAAAGGAAAGGGGACTGAACGGACTATTTGACGGATAGTCCCCTTTTGTTTTAATTCGTAATGCGTAATTCGTAATTCATAATTATTATGTTCGCTAATTACGCATTACGCATTACGAATTACGCATTGAATAAAGGAAGTGTTTTAACAATGATAAAGACCGTTTCTATACTCGGTTCAACAGGTTCAATAGGTACGCAGTCACTTGAGGTCTGCGAAAAGCATGATATAAAGGTGACTGCACTTGCCGCTCACAGCAGTATTGATATGCTGGAACAGCAGGCAAGAAAGTTCAGACCTTCAAAGGTCTGCATTTACAGGGACGACAAATACTCCGAGCTGAAAGATCGCCTTGCCGATACGGATATAAAGGTACTCAGCGGTATGGACGGACTTTGTGAGATAGCCGTCATGGAGGAAAGCGACATCGTTCTCAATTCCGTTGTTGGCATGGTTGGACTTCTGCCCACTCTCACAGCTATGGAGGCAGGCAAGAACGTGGCTCTCGCCAACAAGGAAACTCTTGTTGCAGGCGGAAAGATAGTTACCGAGCTTGCAAAGAAAAAGGGCGTTACCATTTACCCCATAGACAGCGAGCATTCCGCAGTATTCCAGTGCTTGCAGGGAAACAAGCGTGAACAGCTCAGCAAGATGATACTGACAGCTTCGGGCGGTCCTTTCTTCGGATACACCTACGACCAGCTGAAAAACGTCACAAAGGAACAGGCGCTTCATCATCCTAACTGGGACATGGGCAACAAGATCACTATCGACTCCGCAACTCTCATGAACAAGGGACTGGAGTTCATCGAGGCAAAGTGGCTTTTCGACCTTCGTCCCGACCAGATAGAGATAGTTGTTCACCGTCAGAGCGTAGTCCATTCCGCTGTTGAGTACAACGACTACTCCGTTATCGCACAGATGGGCGTGCCCGATATGAAGATACCGATACAGTATGCGCTGCTTTATCCCGACAGGATGGAGTGTCCCACAGGCAGGCTTTCCCTCACTGATTACGGAAAGCTGACTTTCGAGAAGCCTGACTATGACACATTCAAGTGCCTGTCTGCGGCTATCGAAGCTATTACCCGAGGCGGTGCGTACCCGTGTCTGGTCAACTCAGCCAATGAGGAAGCTGTAAGGGCATTCCTCAACGACGAGATAAAGTTCATTCAAATAGGCGAGATAGTTTCTTCTGTGCTGGATAAATTTGAATACTTCGGCATAAACTCTTATGAGGACGTTACTAAGGCTGACAGCATGGCAAGGGAATACGTCCGTTCAGTTATCAGTAAGTAGTTCGGTATCCGCTTCGTGGACGGATCAAAATATGTGAGCGTCAGCGAACAAATTTAATTATGCATTGAAAGAAAGGGCAGATATAGAATGTTGGGCATTATTATAGCTATACTTATTTTCGGAATAATCGTTACGGTCCATGAATTCGGCCACTTTATATGCGCTAAACTCAGCGGTATAAGAGTGCTGGAATTCTCGGTGGGCATGGGTCCGAAGCTGCTTCAGAAGCAGAAGGGCGAGACTAAATATTCTCTCCGTGCACTTCCCATAGGCGGCTACTGCGCCATGGAGGGCGAGGACGCTGAGACCGCCGATGAGAGAGGATTCCGCAACGCAAAGCTGTGGAAAAGAATGATAGTTCTTGCGGCAGGAGCGTTCATGAATTTCGTTCTCGGATTCGTTCTCATCATCTGTATGGTGTGTATGTTCTCGGATATCCCTTCAACTGTTATAAGAGGATTCGCAGGAGAAAAGAACGACGACGGCACTACTACCTACTACGCTCAGAGTTATGAGAGCGGTCTGCGCCATAATGACGAATTCGTAGAGATAGACGATATCCATATTTTCAGCGATTTTGATGTAAGCTATATCCTTTCAACTACCAAAAAAGACAAACACGATGTAGTGGTCATCCGTGACGGCGAAAAGGTAGAGATATCAGACGTTGTTTTCAAGAATGACCAGACAGGCGGCGTGTGGGATTTCGGCTTCGTTTACAAGAAAAAGAATCCGCTCACTGTTCTTGACTGCTCAAAGGACTACTTCTGCTCCATGAGCCATCTGGTAGGACTTTCTCTCAAGCAGCTCTTCTCAGGCGAAGTCAAGAAAGAAGAAGTATCGGGACCTGTCGGCGTTGTGGATGCTATCAGCGATGCGGCAGAGGAAAGCGAAGGCTTAGCCGATGCTATATTCAATCTTCTCTATATGTCGTCACTTATCACTATCAACGTCGGTATTTTCAATCTGCTCCCTATCCCGGGACTTGACGGCGGCCGTCTGCTTTTCTGCCTTATCGAGCTTGTACGCCGCAAGCCTGTCAAGCCTGAGCATGAGGGCTATGTTCACCTTGCAGGCATGGTCCTTCTCTTTGGAATAATGATATTTGCCACATACAACGACATTGCAAGACTTATCACAGGAGGCTGATAACAATGGCAGAGATTTGTCTTCTCGGCACAGGCGGTATGCTTCCGCTGAAAGACCGTTTTCTTACAAGTTTATACGTTGAGCAGAACGGCAAAGCTGTGCTCATAGACTGCGGTGAGGGAACTCAGGTGGCTATGGGAATGCACGGACTGAAAATGAGCCGTGTGGAGGCTTTGCTCATCACTCATGACCATGCAGACCACGTTACAGGTCTGCCCGGACTTCTCCTCTCCATCGGCAATTGTTCACGCACTGAGCCGCTGGACATCTATCTTCCCGAAAGCTGTGTGAATGCAGTGAAGTCGCTGATGTCGGTCTGCGGCTATCTGCCTTACGAAGTGGTACTGCATACCCTTTCAGTCAGCGAGGGGGAAAGCTTTAAGATAGAGCGCATCGACCCTTTGCTGACCATAAATACAATCCCGCTGAAGCACAGCACAAAGTGCATAGGCTACAGCTTTGAGTTTTACCGCAAGCCTGTGTTTGCTCCCGAAAAAGCGAAGGCTCTGGGAGTTCCCGTGCAGATGTGGAAGAAGCTTCACGCAGGCGAGGATGTTACTCTCGATGACGGTACGGTAATAACCCAGGAGCAGGTGACAGGCGAGCAGAGAGCGCCGCTGAAAATCACCTATACGACTGATACCTGTCCCCTTGACAGCATCGTTCCGTTTGCGGAGAATGCCGATCTTTTCGTATGCGAGGGAATGTACGGCACTATGGACAAAAAGCAGTCCATGGACGAAAAGGGACATATGCTGATGCAGGATGCCTGTGAACTGGCAAAAAAGGCGAATGTCAAACGCTTGTGGCTGACTCATTACAGCCCTGCCGAGAAAGAGCCTGCCGTGTACGAGGACGAGCTGAAAGCGATATTCCCCGAAGTTTCGGTATCCGTTGACGGCATGAAAATATCCTTATAATAGTTGTTAGTTGTCAGTGAATAGTGCATAGTTGTTAGTTAAAGCGAAAATGCCTCAAACTAAGCACTAAGCACTAATCACTAAGAACTCAAAGCATAAGAAGTTATAAGTTGTTAGTGAATAGTGCATAGCTGGTGGTTAAAGCGAAAATGCCTCAAACTAAGCACTAAGCACTAATCACTAAGAACTCAAAGCATAAGAAGTTATTAGTTGTTAGTGAATAGTGCATAGTTGTTAGTTAAAGCGAAAATGCCTCAAACTAAGCACTGATCACTAAGAACTCAAAGCATAAGAAGTTATTAGTTGTCAGTGAATAGTGCATAGTTGTTAGTTAAAGCGAAAATGCCTCAAACTAAGCACTAATCACTAAGAACTCAAAGCATAAGAAGTTATAAGTTGTTAGTGAATAGTACATAGTTGTTAGTTAAAGCGAAAATACCTCAAACTAAGCACTAAGCACTAATCACTAAGAACTCAAAGCATAAGAAGTTATAAGTTGTTAGTGAATAGTACATAGTTGTTAGTTAAAGCGAAAAAGCCTCAAACTAAGCACTAAGCACTAATCACTAAGAACTCAAGGCATAAGAAGTTATAAGTTGTTAGTGGATAGTGCATAGCTGGTGGTTAATGCGGAAATGAACAAAACTGATCACTAAGAACTTATCACTATGAACTCAAAAAGGAGTAATGATATGAGAAATGTAAGACCTGTAAAAGTCGGGGACTGTGTCCTTGACGGCAAACATATATACATACAGTCCATGCTCAATGCACGTTCTGACGATATCGAGGGAAGCGTGAAGCAGGCTGTTGAACTGGAAAAGGCAGGCTGTGAGATAATCCGTGCGGCTATCCCGAATATGGAAGCTGTAAAGCTTATCCCTGCTATCAAGGAAGCCGTGAACATCCCTCTTGTTGCAGATATCCATTTTGACTACAAGCTTGCTCTGGAATCTGCGGCGGCAGGCGTGGACAAGATCCGCATAAATCCCGGAAATATCGGCGGCATGGACAGAGTAAAAGCTGTTGTAGATGCCTGCCGTGCAAAGAATATCCCTATCCGTATCGGTGTTAATTCGGGTTCACTGGAAAAGGAGATACTGGCGAAATACGGCTCTCCTACACCTGAGGCACTGGTGGAGAGCGCAATGACTCATGCGGCTATGCTGGAGCATTTCGACTTCAACGATATCGTAATTTCCATCAAGTCCTCTGACGTTAACAGGATGATAGCTTCTTACCGCCTTGCCGCTGAGAAGTGCTCATATCCGCTTCATCTGGGAGTTACCGAGGCAGGCACTGAGCGTATGGGACTTATCAAGTCTTCCATCGGTATCGGTTCGCTTCTCTGTGACGGCATAGGCGAGACTATAAGAGTTTCCCTGACCGATGACCCGATACGTGAAATTGCCGCTGCCAAGGATATCCTCAAGAGCATTGGCAAACGTGGGGGAGTAAAGATAGTTTCATGTCCTACCTGCGGAAGAACACGTATCGACCTTGTGAAAGCCGCAAAGATGGTAGAGGAAGCTGTCAAGGATATGGACAAGGACATCACCGTTGCTGTTATGGGATGTATCGTAAACGGCCCCGGTGAAGCCCGTGAAGCAGATGTGGGAATCGCAGGCGGCGACGGCTGTGCTGTTATCTTCAAGAAGGACGGCAAACAGCGAAAAATTGCCGAGGCTGATATAGTTCCCGAGCTTCTTAAAGAAATAGAGCTTCTTTGAGTAATCAGTGAGTGGTAAGCAGAAAGCAGAAAGCAGAAAGTAGAAAGTAGAAAGTAGGGGCTGCCTTTGGCAGTCCTCAAACGAACATTATATTTATCGGTTTATATAATTTTCATTGTTTACTGAGGAATCCACAAGGGCACCCATACATCTGATATCTGCTTGTTGTAAACTAAGCACTTATAACTGATACTTAAATTGAAAGGGCGTTTTAAATGCAGATAAAACTGTCTGAATTTCTTAAAGAATATAATACCGAGATACCCGAAAGCGTGCGTGAGGGCGAGATATTCAGGCTTACTTATTCGGAGAATCTCGATAACATAACTTTCTATGCCAACTATGAAAGCCTCGTTCCCAGTGACGATATATTCGCTTTCGAGAAGGCTGCGGAGACCGCTCTCCGTGTAGAGAGGATAAGGCTTGCCTGCCGCTATCCGTCTGAGCTTTTCGGCATGGACTGCTACGGCGAGCTTATCAAGCTGATAAAGCGTGATGTTTCTGTTGTCAACGGATTCCTCGACGATGCCGATGTGAATCTCTCCGACGGCAGGCTGAATATCCGTATCGTCCACGGCGGAAGGGATATACTCGACCGCTACGACTTCTGCGGAAAATTCGCACGTATGATATATCAGCAGTTCGGCACACGTATTGCTGTTACCCTTGACGGCGATACTTCCATTCCCGTGGCTGAGTACGACCAGATGGTTGAGCGCCTTGAGGCTGAAATGCCCGACTACAGCGCACAGCTCATCCCCGAAAAGTCGGCGGACGAGATACAGCGTGAGCAGATAGAGTCCATAACTCCCACTCAGGCTCTTGATATCACCGCCCTCAACAAGGACTTCGACAGTGAATCTGCGGAGATAATCAAGGGCAGAGCGATACGTGAGACTCCCGTGAATATCTGCGATGCACTTCAGCGACTGGGCGAAAAGCTGACTGTTGTAGGCGACGTTTTCGCATCCGAGATAAAGGAACTGCGAAACGAAAAGTGTGTGGCTACATTCGATATCACCGACTACAGCGGCTCGCTGATGATAAAGATATTCGGCACTGTCAAGGAGATTGAGGAGATGAAGCTTTCTTCCATCAAGAACGGCGCAACTCTCCTTGTTTCGGGTAAGATAGACTATGACCAGTATGCCCGTGACATCGTTATATCGGCAAATTCACTCATCAAGGTAAAGCGTATACCCAAGATGGACAATTACCCCGAGAAGCGTGTGGAGCTTCACTGCCATACCAATATGTCGGCTATGGACGCTGTTACCGACCCTGTTACTCTTATCAACCGTGCGGCAAGCTGGGGACATCAGGCAATGGCCATCACCGACCACGGAAACGTTCAGGCTTTCCCAGATTGTATGTACAATATGCCCAAGGACTTCAAGGTCATCTACGGCATGGAGGCTTATGTGGTCAACGATGTTGAGCGTGATATGGTAATGTACGGCGAGGACGGACGCTCATTCGATGATGAAGTCATAGTTTTCGACGTTGAGACTACGGGACTGAATTTCCGCACTGACAGACTTACCGAAATAGGCGCTGTCAAGCTGAAAAATCTTCAGGTGGTGGACAGCTTCAACACCAAGGTCAACCCCGAAAAGCCCATTCCCGAAAAGATAACCGAACTTACGGGCATCAGTGACGCTGATGTAAAGGACGCTCCCCATGAAGCCGAGGCTCTGCGTATGTTCATGGAATTCTGCGGAGACAAGCCTGTTCTCATAGCCCACAATGCTCGTTATGATACCAACATGATAAATCAGGTCTGCAAGCGTCAAAACATCACTTTCGATTACACATGGGTGGATACTCTTGTTATGTGTCAGTCCATGCTCCCCGAAATGGGCCGTCATAAGCTGAACCTTGTGGCAAAGCAGCTGAAACTTGGAAAGTTCGATCATCACCGTGCTTCCGATGATGCTCTCATGCTGGCCAAGATATATGTTGAACTTGCAGGCAGACTGAAAAATGACCGTGGTTTCAAGTCTCTCAATGAACTGAACAAGCTTGTTGACGAGATAGAGACAAAAAAGCTGAAAAGCTACCACCACATAATACTTGTCCGCAATCAGGCAGGATTGAAAAATCTCTACAAGCTGGTATCTCTCAGCAACCTTGAATACTTCTACAAGAAGCCGCTGATACCCAAATCAATACTCCAACAGCACCGTGAAGGCCTTATCTTCGGAAGTGCCTGTGAAGCAGGTGAACTTTTCCAGGCGCTGCTTGATATCCGTGACGAGGAGTACATAGAGCAGATAGCGAAATTCTACGATTATCTGGAGATACAGCCCATTGCCAACAACGAATTCATGGTCCGTGACGGCAAGGCTGAAAATGACGAAGAACTGATGCAGTACAACCGTGAGATAGTTGAACTGGGCGACAAGCTGGGAATTCCCGTATGCGCTACCTGTGACGTTCACTTCATCGACCCGAAAGACGGTATCTACCGTAAGATAATCCTTGCGTCAATGGGCTTCAAGGACGCCGAAAATCAGGCTCCGCTCTACCTCAGGACTACCGAGGAAATGATGAAGGAGTTCGCATATCTGGGCGAGGAAAAGGCGAGAGAGATCGTAATTACCAATACAAATAATATCGCTGACCAGGTAGAAGTGGTTCGTCCCATACCGAAGGGAACTTTCACTCCCACCATTGACGGTGCGGAGGAAGAACTTGTGAAGATAACCCACGATAAGGCTTTCTCCATTTACGGCGATCCGCTTCCCGAGATAGTTGACAAGCGACTTGACCGTGAGCTTTCATCCATCATCAAGCACGGCTTCTCTGTGCTTTACATCATCGCTCAGAAGCTTGTGTGGAACTCAGTTGACAACGGCTATCTTGTTGGTTCGAGAGGATCTGTCGGTTCGTCATTCGTGGCTTCAATGGCAGGTATCTCCGAGGTAAATCCGCTTCCGCCCCATTATGTGTGCCCCAAGTGCAAACACAGCGAATTCCTGCTGGACGGTAAATACAGCTCGGGCTTCGACCTGCCGCCTAAGAACTGTCCTGACTGCGGTACGGATATGAACCGTGACGGACACGATATCCCGTTCGAGACATTCCTCGGATTCGACGGCGATAAAGCGCCTGATATCGACCTTAACTTCTCCGATGAGTACCAGTTCTGGGCTCACCGTTATACCGAAAAACTGTTCGGTAAATCCAACGTTTTCAAGGCGGGAACTATCTCAGTCGTGGCTGAAAAGACCGCTTACGGCTACGTTAAGAAATACTGCGAGGAAAACGGCATAACCCTCAATAATGCGGAACTGACCCGTCTTGCCATCGGCTGTACGGGTATCAAGCGTACCACAGGTCAGCACCCCGGAGGAATGGTCGTTGTTCCGTCGGATTACGATGTTTACGACTTCACACCTGTTCAGCATCCTGCTGATACTGCGGATTCGGAGATCATTACCACTCACTTCACATTCAACTCCCTCCATGATACCATACTTAAACTTGATGAACTGGGACACGTTGTACCTACGCTTTACAAGCATCTTGAGGACCTGACAGGCATCAAGATAAAGGACGTTCCCACATCCGATCCTGACGTTATACGTATGTGTACCAACTGCGATGTGCTGGGAGTTACTCCCGAGGAGATATACTGTAAGACAGGAAGTCTCGGCATCCCTGAGATGGGAACGGGCTTCACCATACAGATGCTTCTGGACGCTAAGCCTACCAAGTTCAGCGACTTTCTACAGATATCGGGACTTTCCCACGGTACCGACGTTTGGCTGGGAAATGCGAAAGACCTTATCGATCAGGGAGTCTGCACCATTTCCGAGGTTATCGGTACCCGTGACAGTATCATGACATATCTGCTTTATAAGGGCGTTGAGCCGAAAATGGCGTTCCAGATAATGGAATGGACCCGAAAGGGAAAAGCGCCGAAGCAGTTCACGCCTGAGATAATACAGATGCTTCGTGACCACAATGTGCCGGAATGGTACATCGAAAGCTGTCTGAAGATCAAGTATATGTTCCCGAAAGCCCACGCTGCGGCATACGTTATCGCCGCTATCAAGCTGGGATGGTTCAAGCTTCACAGACCGCTGGAGTATTACGCTACATATTTCTCGGTACGTGGCGAAGACTTTGACGCAGAACTTGCAGTCAAGGGCATCAAGGCTGTCAGGGCAAAGATAGAGGAACTGAAAGCGCTCGGAAATGACCGCAGCAATAAGGAGAGCGCACTGTACGATATTCTGCTCATCACCAACGAGATGATGTCCCGTGGCTATGAATTCCTGCCGATAGACCTTTTCAAGTCTCACGCCAAGGATTACCTTGTTGAGGACGGCAAGCTGAGAATACCGTTTTCGGCTATGTCAGGCGTCGGAGATAACGCTGCTATGGGCATTTACGATGCTGTACAGAAAGGCGGATTCATGTCCATCGAGGAATTCCAGCAGGAAAGCGGTGCGTCAAAAACTACAATAGATATGTTGAAAAACATAGGAGCATTCGGCGATCTGCCAGAATCCACACAGATGTCATTCTTTTGACTTGACTTTTTTGTGGTAATATGTTATCATATTATCATGTTAGCAGACTAAAGCGTAAAGAATGAAGAATTGAGAATGGATCTGCAAAAGAAAAAATTCTCAATTCTACATTCTGAATTCTCAATTCGCAAAGGAGGATATTATGAGAAATTACGATTTGATAACTCCCGAGGGAACCAAAGATCTTCTCTTCGGCGAGTGCATAATCAGAAGAAATATAGAGAACAGCCTCATGGAACTTTTCAAGAGCAGAGGCTACAGCGAGATCATCACACCAGGACTTGAATTCTTTGACGTGTTCAACCTGAATTCACGCTACTTCCCACAGGTGAACCTTTACAAGCTCACCGACAGCAAGGGCAGACTTCTCGTTATGAGACCCGATTCCACAATGCCTATCGCAAGAGTTGTGGCTACAAGACTGAGAGAAGCCGAGCTTCCTCTCAAATTCTGCTACGATCAGCCTGTATACCTTACAGAGCCTGCACTCAAGGGCAGAAGCGATGAGATAGTTCAGACAGGTATCGAGCTTATCGGCTCACAGCAGAAAATGGCTGACCTTGAAGTTATCTCCACAGCTGTTGATTCACTCAGTTCATTCGGCATGGAATTCTCACTTGAGATCGGTCATATCGGCATATTCAAGGAACTGGTGGGACGTCTTGAAGCTACTCCCAAGGAGAAGGAGAATATCAGAAAGCTTATCGAGAACAAGAACTTCCCGGCACTCAATGACTTCCTTGATACATTCGGAACAAGCAGCGTGACAAATGCTTTGAAGAAGCTGCCTGCACTTTTCGGCGGCATTGAAGTATTCGACAAGGCTGAGGAACTTATGCCAGATGACAACATCAAGCGTCTCCTTGAAGAACTGAAGGACATCTACAACGACATCTCCGAGATCTGCGGAGGAGAAGCTCCTATCACCGTTGATCTTGGTCTGGTCAATAAGACAGACTACTACACAGGTCTCATCATCAAGGGCTACTTGCATGGACACGGCGAAGAAGTCCTCTCAGGCGGCCGCTATGACAAGCTTATCTCAGAATTCGGCTATGATGTGCCTGCTATCGGCTTTGCTGTAAATGTTAACGGCATCGAAAAGGCTATCATGAAGAACGGTGTATTCCCTGCCGAGAAGCAGATAGACGCTATCGTTTATGCTGAGGAAGGCTGTGAAGTTGCTGCACTGAAGGCTGCTCAGGAACTCCGTGAACAGGGCCTTGTAGTTGAAAACGCTCTGTTCGATGATCTTGACAGCGTAAGAGAATACGCAAGAGAAAAGAAGATAGCAAGAGTAGTTGTTATCGACAGCGAAAACAAGGAGGAAGAATAATGAACAAGCCTATCAGAATGGCTCTTACTAAGGGCAGACTTGAAAAGGACACAGTGGGTCTCCTTGAAAAGCTGGGATTCGACTGTACAGCAGTACGTGAGAAGGGCAGAAAGCTCATCCTTCCCGTACCTGATGCAAATATAGAGGTAGTCCTCGCTAAGGCAAACGATGTTATCACTTACGTTGAGCATGGTGTGTGCGACATGGGCGTTGTGGGCAAGGACACTATCATGGAAATGCGTGGTAAGTTCTACGAACTGGTAGACCTTGGCTTCGGCAGATGCAAATTCGCTCTGGCTACAAAGAAGGGCTACGATTTCTACAGCGGCTACGGTATAAAAACTATCGCTACAAAGTATCCTAACGTAGCAAGAAGCTTCTTCGAGAAGAAGGGCATGGATACCGAGATCATCAAGATCGAGGGCTCAGTCGAACTTGCACCTCTGCTTGAACTTGCTGACGGTATCGTTGATATCGTTGAGACAGGAACTACTCTCAAAGAGAACGGACTGGAAGTCATCGAGGACGTAGCACCTATCTCCGCAAGACTTATCGCAAATACCGTAAGCCTGAAAATGAGACAGGCAGAGATAGAAAGACTTATCGAACTTATTGAGGAGAATCTGTAATGAAGAAAATATATGCAAACGGCACTGATGAAGTAAAATTCCTCGCTGATCTCAAAAAGAGAAGCGGCGAGACAAATAAAAAGGTAGAGGAAGTCGTTACCGAGATAATCGAGACTGTCAAGAACGGCGGCGATGAGGCTGTAAAGAACTACACTCTCAAATTTGACGGCAATCTTCCGCAGTATTACGAAGTTCCGAGAGAGGTCATCAATGACGCTCTCACAGAAGCAGATCAGGATTTCGTTGACGCTCTCCTGAACGCACAGGAGAATATCGCTGACTTCCACAACAGACAGGTGGGACAGAGTTTCATCTCAGCTAAGGAAAACGGCGTTATCATGGGACAGAGAGTACGTGGCCTGCACCGTGTAGGACTTTATGTTCCCGGCGGTACAGCAGCTTATCCTTCAAGCGTTCTCATGAATGCTATCCCTGCAAAGATCGCAGGCGTTAAGGAGATAATCATGGTAACTCCTCCGCTGAAAGACGGCACACCTAACAAGGATATCCTTGTAGCTGCTGCTATCTGCGGAGTTGACAGAGTATTCCTCTCAGGCGGCGCACAGGCAATTGCTGCTCTTGCATACGGTACAGAGGAGATCCCGAAGTGCGACAAGATCGTAGGCCCCGGAAACATCTACGTAGCTACAGCAAAGAAGCTTCTCTACGGTGTTGTTGATATCGACATGATCGCAGGTCCCAGTGAGATACTCGTTATCGCTGACGATACAGCAAAGCCTAAGTTTGCAGCTGCTGACCTTATGTCACAGGCTGAGCACGATGTTCTGGCATCCGCTATCATGGTAACAACAAGTGAAAAGCTGGCTGATGAGACTATCAAGGAGATCGACCGTCAGAAGGAGTATCTGGAGAGAAAGGCCATCATTGAGAAGTCACTGGAAGACTACGGCGCTATCATCATTGCTGACAGCCGTGAGAAGTGCGTAGAACTGGCAAATGAGATCGCTCCCGAGCACCTTGAAGTTCTCATGGAGAACCCGTTCGAGCTTCTGGGAAGCCTTGACAACGCAGGTTCCATCTTCCTCGGAAACTACGCTTCAGAGCCTCTCGGCGACTACTATGCAGGTCCTAACCACGTTCTTCCTACAAGCGGAACAGCACGTTTCTTCTCGCCTCTGGGAGTTGCAAGCTTCACAAAGCGTACAGCTTATACTTACTATACCGAGGACGCTCTCCGTCAGGCTAAGGACGACATCGTTCTCATTGCAGAGCGTGAGGGACTTACTGCACACGCTAATGCTATCAAGGTAAGATTTGAATAATGGTATTTTCAAGGGCACAGCTTTCCGATGAGGAAAGAGCTAAAGCCGAACACAGATCCAAAATAGCCAACAGGATACTTGATACTCTGTTATTCATTCCTGCTTTGGCTGCAACGCTGAAATTTGCAGTTGTAGCCATAACAGCAGGCGTGGGGATTATCAGACTTCTTTTATTCGGAGTATGGGCATTATTTCTCCTTGTGATGATAATAAAAGGAAGAAAAAGCGGAATGGTCGGCTTTACTCTCATGTTGATATGCGGACTGTTCGTTATGCTTGTGCTGTTTATCATATCCGGAATGCCCGGAAGCTTCGTTTCACATTTGCCCGGAAAATTCAAGGCACAGGTAAAATATGTGCAGAGTCTGCATAATGGCCATTCGGATTGCTTTCCCGATGAATTGCCTGATGATATCGAAGATTACAGTATAGACTATATGCCAAGTATCATGCAGGGAACAGGACATTTCCGTGTTCGTTTCAGAACATCGGCACAGCAGCTTGAAGAATATGAAAAGAAATATTCCGAAAAAGCAATATACACCATACCGCTGAAGGATTTCGGAGGAAAATCCATTATTAATGTGCAGGAGTTCAGTCCCGAAGCCGTAGTTTCGTATGAGGATGATAAATCTCTCGATGTAGCTTATTCTCAGACATTCTGGGAAGGTCATGAAAACGGTGCGACGGTATATGTTACATCAGCCGTTCATAACTGGAATCATCCTCACAGCGGTGCGGTCATAATCAATAAATCAGAGTGCATGATAGAATTCACACAGTTAGGTTAAAACCAATGGGGCGGCAAAATACACCGCCCTATAGGTGTTTTTTAGAAAGGATAGATCATGAGTTACAAACTTAATAAAAAACTGGTGGACTTAGTTCCATACGACCCGATAATGGGTACATACAAGATAAGACTTGACGCAAACGAAAGCTGTTTTGATCTCAGCGACAGCCTTAAAGAGAAGATATGCAATGCCATAAAGAAAGTGGACTTCAACCGCTATCCTGACTGTCTTGCAAAGCGTCCTAACGAGGCATTTGCAAAGCTTTACGGCATTTCTCCCGACCTTGTAACATCGGGCAACGGCTCAGACGAGCTTATCAGCGTTATCACAAGCTGTTTCTTTGAGAGCGGCGATACACTGGTAAATGTGTCGCATGACTTCTCAATGTACGGCTTCTATGCACAGCTTTATGAGCTTAACGTTGAGACCTATCAGAAGAATGCCGACCTGACCATTGATGCGGATGCTCTTATCGCTTTCTGCAAGGAAAAGAACGCAAGAGGACTTATCTTCTCGAATCCCTGCAATCCTACTTCTCTCGGACTTGACAGGGAATCCGTAAGAAAGATAATCAACTCACTTGAAGATACTCTCGTTATTCTCGATGAAGCTTATATGGACTTCTGGGATCAGTCACTTCTTGCCGATGTTGACAAGTACAGCAATCTTCTCATCCTCAAGACCTGTTCAAAGGCAATAGGCATGGCGGCTGTACGTTTCGGTTTTGCAGTTTCAAACAAGACCATCACAACTGCCATGAGAGCAGCTAAGTCTCCCTACAACAACGACAGCGTGGCACAGACCATAGTTTCTGAGATACTGGCTGAGAAGGAATGGCTCACCGATTGCAGAAATGTCATAATCAGCGAAACCAAGAAGCTTTACGATGGCATAATCGCAATAAATGAGAAGTGCAACGCATTTGAAGCAGTGTACAAGCCATGCACCAATTTCGTTTTCATTAAGTCTGACAAATCAAAGGAAATTTACGAATACCTTCTTGAAAACTCTATAGCTATCAGATTTTTCGGAGGCAATATCAGAATAACAGCAGGCACTCCCGATGAGAATGCGGAAGTTCTTGCGGTACTTGAAAAATTCTTCACAAAGTAAAGGAGGACGCTATGCGTACAGCTACACTTGAACGTGAAACAAAAGAGACACAGATAAAAGTGACAGTTACTCTTGACGGCAAAGGCAAGGCAAATATCGACACAGGCATCGGCTTTTTTGACCATATGCTCACCGCTCTTTCGGTACACAGCGGCATAAGCATGGACATAAAAGTACACGGCGACCTGCACGTTGACTGCCACCACACGATAGAGGATACGGGAATTGTCCTCGGTACTGCACTGGGACAGGCGCTCGGCACAAAATCGGGCATCGTCCGCTACGGCACAGCCTACATCCCTATGGACGAATCTCTTGCTATGGCAAGCCTTGACCTGAGCAACCGTCCGTTTCTGGTATTCAACTGCGAGTTCACAAATCAGTCCTGCGGACAGTATGACCTTTGCATGACAGAGGAATTCTTCCGTGCATTCGCCTTCAATTCGGGAATGACACTGCACATCAATCTGCTTTACGGCTCAAACGACCATCACAAGGCGGAGGCGGTATACAAGGCAGTGGCGCACGCTCTGAAGACCGCTGTTACGCAGAATACAGACGGTTCCACACTTTCCACGAAAGGAGTTCTGTAATGATAGCGATAATCGATTACGGCGCAGGCAATATTTTCAGCGTGAAGAACGCTCTTGACTATCTGGGACTTGAAAGCAGACTGTTTTCAGACATCGATTCAGTCAAGTCTGCGGACGCAGTTATCCTCCCCGGTGTGGGAGCATTTCCTGCCGCTATGAAGAAGCTGGAGGCTACAGGTCTTGTGGACACTATCAAGGCAGAAGCCGAAAAGAAGCCGTTCCTCGGTATTTGTCTGGGAATGCAGCTCATCTTCGAGAAGGGCTATGAGTTTGAGGAGACTGACGGTCTGGGACTTATCGGCGGCTCTGTTATCAAAATGGAGGAGCCTGACCTGATAATCCCTCACATGGGCTGGAACAAGCTTGAGAAACTGAACGACTGTCCTCTGCTGGAGAACGTAGGCGATAACGAATACGTTTACTTCGTACACTCCTACAAAGCGCAGTGTGACGATAAAAACATAGCCGCATACAGCGAGTACGGCGGACGTGTTCCTGCACTGGTGTACAACGGAAAGTACGTCTACGGCGCACAGTTCCATCCGGAAAAGAGCGGTGAGACAGGTCTGAAGATACTGAAAAGCTTTGGAGAGCTTATAAAATGAGTAAAACAGATATGGTTTTATATTTAGCCAGAATTATAGGTATCATGTTATTGTTTGCATTATTTCCGCTCACAATACAGCTGGTATTTTATACTCTGGGAAAACGCATATTCAGAAACACATCAGCACCTAAAATATATTCGGTTTGTCTTGCGGTCAACGCTTTGATATGCGGTGCGGTTTCGGCTTGGCTTTGCTTTTTTGAGGATTATGATAACGGACTTGCTTACTTTGTGGGATGGATGTTTGCGGCGGTATGTGTTGTTACCCTACTGATAATGCTGATCTGCAATATACGTCAATACAAAAAATATAGGGAAGGTATTTAAAATGAACACTAAAAAAACAGCAATAATCATATCAGGAGCAATTTTAGCAGCAGGTGCAGGCGGATTCCTTTACTGGGACAATGCATACAATTTTACAGGCAATGAAAGAAGTATCGGAAACGGCGGATATTATGCTGATTTTGAGAATTTCAACGGCACCGATTCATTTGAGTTACAGCTTGAAAAAGGTGAAAAGATACACCTTGACGCTCATATCGACAAGGGGAAAGCGGATTTTTGCTTTTATCGCAAAGGCGAGGACAACGGGTATGTCATTAGTGGCATCACGGATGCGGATACCGATGTTACCGCAGATGAATCAAGCAGGTACGTCGTTGAAGTCAGAGCCAAACACGCAAAGGGCGTTATAAGTGTAAAAGCTGACGAAAATGTAGCTGACAAGACAGTTTACAATACAAGTAAAAATGCAGCTGACAATATCGGTGACATAAATGATTAAACTGCTCGGAAAAAACAACGATCTGCGTATGGCAATATCAACGCTGCCGGGGGTATTCGTTTTTCTCAACGGCAGAGCGGCGTATATCAGGTCACATAGATGACGGAGGAAATTATGGAACGCAAAAGTCTGCTTACCTGTTCATACAACACAAGAGAACTTGGCGGCATGAGAACGGCTGACGGAAGGACTACGAAATGCGGAGTTATCTGGCGCAGCGATGTTCCGTCGGTTCCGTCTGCTGAGAACGCTGAAAAGCTCCGTGAACTGAATATCACCACGATAATCGATATGCGGACGGAAGCGGAATGTAAGAGAACTCCCGACGGATTTGCCGACATGGAAGGTTTTGACTATCATCATTTCCCCATAACCGAGGGAAGCGGAGTTCCCGAAAGTCTTGAAGCTGTGCCGTATTCCTACATGAGTATTGCCACGGCAGAGAATATCCCCGATGTGTGGCGCACCATAGCCGAAGCGGAAAGCGGAGTGCTTTTCCACTGCACCGCAGGCAAGGACAGAACGGGAGTTGTCAGTGCGATAATTCTCATGGCCTGCGAAGTGGACAGGGAAACTATCGTTGATGATTACGTTGTCAGCCGTGAATATAATCATGTGCGGCTTGCGGCATTCCTTGCGGCACATCCCGAAGTTGACAAAAATATCGTTCTTGCAAACGAAAAGAGCATGAACGGATTTATCGACCTTTTCACAGAGCGTTTCGGAACTGTTGAAGGCTATTTTGAAGCGATCGGTCTTTCTGCCCGACACGCTGAAATGATACGAAATAAATTAATGAGGTAAAGTTTATGAGTGGAATAATACTCTGCCGTTCAAAATACGGCGCTTCTGCAAAGTATGCAGAATGGCTCTCACAGGAGACAGGATTCAAGGTCATCGACACTAAAAAAGCCGATGTAAATGAGGTGGCAAAATACGATAATATCGTTCTTGGCGGAGGCGTTTATGCAGCTTCCGTGTCGGGGATTTCATTTCTCAGGAAGAATTACAGCGCTCTCAAAGGCAGGAATATCTACGTTTTCTGCTGCGGTGTTGCACCTGATAACGATGAGGAGATGCTCGGCATACTGAAAGAACGCAATCTCAGCGGCGAACTTGCTGATATCCCGTTCTTTTACTATCGTGGAGTATGGGATCTTGACAGTATGAATTTTGCAGATAAGGCCATGTGCAAGCTTTTAATGAAGAGTCTTGAAAAGAAAGACCCTGCCGAAGTAAAGCAGTGGGACCGTCCGCTTCTGGAAGTCAAGGACAAAAAAGCTGACTGGACGGACAAAAAATACCTTACATCGCTGATCGAACTCATCAGATCAAAAGGAGAATAATAATGATAATTTTACCTGCAATAGACATTAAGGACGGCAACTGCGTCCGCCTGTTCAAGGGAGATTTCAACACTGTTGAAAAAGTCGCATCCGACTATCTTGAGACAGCCGGAAGTTTTGAGGCGGCAGGCGCAGAATGGATACATATGGTGGATCTTGACGGCGCTAAGGAAGGCCGTCCCGTCAATACCAAAATATACACAGACGTTGCCGAAAAGACCAATTTAAAGGTGGAACTTGGCGGCGGCATCAGAAGCATACAGACCATTCAGGAATACCTTGATATGGGCATTACACGAGTTATCCTCGGTTCGGTTGCGCTGAAAAATCCACAGCTTGTACGTGAGGCTGTTGAAAAGTTCGGCAGTGAGAAGATAGTTGTAGGGATCGACGCAATGAACGAAATGGTTGCTACCGAGGGCTGGCTTGAAAGTTCCGATGTTCACTACATCGACCTTGCTGACAAGATGATAGAATCGGGAGTTAAGTACTTCATTTTCACCGATATTTCCAAGGACGGCACACTCTCAGGCGTTAACCGTGAACAGCTGAAAAAGCTGGCTGACGCTACAGAGGGCAGAGCAAACATCGTTGCAAGCGGCGGAGTTCATACGATGGACGATATCGTAGCCTGCAAGGAAATGGGACTTTACGGAACTATCTGCGGAAAATCCATCTACAAGGGCACATTAAATCTCAAAGAAGCTATTGAGTATGCGGTGAAGTGATATGAAAAATGTAAAACCAACTAAAGCGTGGTCAGTATCGCTTATAGTCATAGGCATCTGTACACTGATAATAAGCATAACAAATATTATCGGCGCAGATATTCCCGATATGCTGAAACGGATACTCGGTGTGGCTGAACTTGTGTCACTGCCTGTTCTGGCATATACTTCCGTGAAAATGTTCACGGTGAGGGACAAGCAATGAAAAAAAAGGAGCATCATCCGCATTGCAGTAAATATCCTGTCGTTTGGTATGCTCTTTTTCTATTTCGTTTATATGCTTAGAGTCTACGGTGATTTCCCCGAAGAAATAGGCATTCATTTCGGCGAGGACAACGAGTTCGATGTGTACTATTCAAAGTGGCTGGCTTTTTTCCCGTTCATGGCAGGTTTTGGTCTGGCAATAGTGTTTACGGTCGGAGACATCGCAGTCAGCAGAGCAAAATGCATAAGTAAAAAACTAAGCGAAGATGATGATAATTTCGTAAGGAAGGTCCTGCTTGCCGCTTTTGATTCAATGAAGCTTTTCTGGGCGGTATTCTACAGCATATGGGCACATTGCGTGATACATCAGACGAGAATGTTCACATTCGGCATATCCGTAAGGGATTTTCAGAAACTGCCATTATTTATTATACCGTGGGCTTTTATAGCGATCGACAGCAAAGTAAGGCTGAAAAAATCAAAACGTTATATTATCATCGGTGAGATCATTCTGACTGTATTTATGATAATTGGCGTAATAACAGGAACTAAATTAAGGAAGTGAAATAAATGCTTGCAAAAAGAATCATCCCTTGCCTTGACGTTAGAAACGGCAAAGTAGTAAAGGGCGTAAATTTTGAAGGAGTAAAGGACGTAGGAGACCCCGTTGAATGTGCTGAGGAGTACAACAAGCAGGGCGCTGACGAGCTGGTTTTCTACGATATAACAGCATCATTCGAGGGACGTGGAGTTTTCCTCGATGTTGTGCGTGACACGGCTAAAAAGGTGTTTGTACCGCTGACAGTAGGCGGCGGCATCAAGACTGTTGATGATATCCGTGAGGCGCTTCGTGCAGGTGCGGACAAGGTATCCGTAAACTCCCAGGCTGTGCAGAATCCTCAGCTTATCAAGGACGGCGCTGACGTTTTCGGAAGTCAGTGCATATGCGTGGGGATCGACGCAAAGAAGATAGCCGATCACAAGTGGACCGTTTATATCAACGGCGGACGCAGGGACATGGGTATCGACCTTATCGACTGGGTACACACCATCGAAAAGCTGGGTGCAGGGGAGATATGCCTCAACTCCATCGACGCTGACGGCACAAAGGAAGGCTTCGACATCGATATGCTGAAGGCTGTATGTGACAACTGCTCAATACCTGTAATTGCCAGCGGCGGCGCAGGAAAGATAAACGATTTCTATGAAGTTTTCGAGAAAACAGGAGCAACTGCGGCTCTTGCGGCTTCACTTTTCCACTTCAAGGAACTGACTGTGGGCGAGGTCAAGGACTACTGCCGCAACAAGGGCGTTATTGTGAGGTAAGGCTATGGAAAAGATATGGGAAGAAATGTACGATGCGGCTAAGGCTGTACTGAATCCGAGGAGAATTTCCGAGTATGTCACAGCAGGCGAAGTTTCTGCGGCAGTTCTCAGTAAATCGGGAAAGATATACACAGGCGTATGCATCGACACTTGTTCAACTCTCGGCATATGCGCTGAGAGAAATGCCATTTTCAACATGATAACGAACGGCGAACAGGAGATAGACAAGGTGCTTTGCATCCCTCCTGTTGAGGGCAGGGGAGCGCCTTGCGGTGCCTGCCGTGAACTTATGGTACAGCTTATGCCCGACAGCTACAAGGACATCGAGATAATGATAGACTACAAAAACAACGTTGTAATGAAGCTGGGCGAACTCACTCCCGAATGGTGGATATGAGTTACATTATCGGCGCAAGGCTGAATACGCTTACTCCACAGCTGGAATATGCGGCTGAGATACCTGCGGTGCGAAGTCTTGCGGAGATGGAGGAGCTGAGTCTCGACAATGCGGTAACTTACTTTGTGGGTGAAAACGGCACGGGAAAATCAACTCTGCTCGAAGCTATCGCTGTGAAATACGGCTTCAATGCGGAGGGTGGCTCGCTGAATTTCTCGTTCTCTACAAGAGCGACTCATTCCGCACTGCACAATGAACTGAAACTGACAAAAGGCATCGAGCGACCGAAAACAGGCTTTTTCCTGCGGTCTGAGAGCTTCTACAATGCGGCTACTTATATTGAGGAAGCCGACGGCGGA
>Ga0255346_1002052_pt1 | contig 26587 bp, 24 predicted proteins | sample wastewater_treat_FD_194410 | JGI IMG/M metagenome (GOLD analysis project Ga0255346, IMG submission 194410) | Wastewater microbial communities from Lulu Island WWTP, Vancouver, Canada - plant22 | ecosystem: Engineered > WWTP > Wastewater > Unclassified | place: Canada: Vancouver, British Columbia...
TGTCGTGCCACTTGGATGTGAGATCGCGGCAGCACGTACAGCCGTACTTGGCCAGGAACTGGTTCGGGATCTGGTTGAAGAGGCGATACAGGCCGGGTTTTCCGTAGAGCTGCTGGGCCGACTTCTTCGCCGCCTGCTTCGGATCGGGGTCCTCGGGAAGCGTCGAACGGCCGTGGACACAGCCCACGGCAATGACGGCCCCCGTGATGGCCCCGCAGGTGTCCCCGTAGAGGCCCACACCGCCGCCGAACCCGGTGGCCACCTTCTTGACCTCGGGGGGAAGCCCCGTGTCCACCAGGGTCAAGACCGCCTCGGTGACGCACTCCGTGCAGTTGTACCCGAGGGAGAAGTTCTTTCGCGCCCGTTGACGGATTGCCTCGATCTTTTCCTCTCTCGTCATGGTCCCGTCCCTCCCGGCATTTTGGCCAATCCTTAGATCAATTGTCATTCAAGATCAAGCATAATATTTACGCGGCCGCGGACCCGGAGCCGGGAGGCCGCCGGACGGGGACCCCTCCGGGAGCGGAACGCTTCGCGTGGTTGATTTTTCCCCGGCGTTCATGTATGGACAGGTGGGGTCGATACAGGGTACCGCCTGCCTCATGTGTGCTCCGCCGCGGAAAGGGTCTCCGCCGGCGGGCCGGTCATCATCACATCAACCGCCACAAGGAGGGAGAACCATGTCGGATCTGAAAAACGTGAAGAAGCCCGAGGATCTCAGCCAGGAGGATCTGGCCCGCTTCGTCGTCGACGCCCTGCACCGGGTCATCGTCCACTACACCATGTGGTTCATGGAAACGGAACACCAGGTGGGCATGACCAAGGCCCTCGACATCCTCAGGGAGGTCCGCAAAAACAGCTACAACATCCAGATGGACCGCCTGGCCAAGACGATGGGATTCGAGATGAAGGACGGCGTGCCGAAGGTGCTGGCCGATACCCCGAAGGACAAGCTGATTCACATCCTGAACAACGTGGGGATCAACTGGCTCGCCAACGACGGCGTCTGGTTTACCTGCGTCGAGGCGGCCCGCGACATGTTCGACGCCAAGCGCTGCAACGACTCCACCTGGACGCGCTTCTCGCCCTTCGAGGCCTGGTCCATCAAGGAGTTCCTGGGGCTTCCCGAGCAGGCGGGTCTCGAGGGGCTGAAGGTGGCCCTGCAGTTCCGGATGTACGCCCGGATCAACGTACAGACCATCCTGGACGACGGCCCCAACGCCATCATCTTCCAGATGAACGACTGCCGCGTCCAATCGGCCCGGAAGCGAAAGGGTCTCGACGACTACCCCTGCAAGTCGGCAGGCCTCGTGGAGTACCGCCATTTCGCGGAGACGATTGACTCGCGCATCAAGACGGAGTGCCTGGGCTGCCCGCCCGACAAGCACCCGGACGAGTGGTTCTGCGCCTGGAGGTTCAGCATCCCCGAGAAGAAGTAAGGCGCAGGGCCCGCATCGGGACCCTTCATGAAAAAGCCGCTGCTCATGGACCTGGAGGACAACGTCTTCCTCGAGGACGATGCGCTCGTCGTCATCGACCGGCGAAGACTCCCGCGCGAGATCGTCCGCCTGCGATGCCCCGACCACGAGGCCGTGGCACGGGCCATCGAGGAGATGGCCGTGCAGGGGGCGGGCGACATCGCCATCACGGCGGGGTTCGGCCTGTACCTCGCGGCGCGCCAGGCCGAACAGGGCGCCGCCGCGAAACGGGACGACGCGCTCCGCGCGGCGGCGGCGAGGCTCATCGCAACCCGGCCCACGGGCTATCACCTGGCGGCCCTTGTCAACAAGCTCATGCGCCGCGTCGGCGAAGCCGGGGATGCCGTTCCCGCCTCCGGGGTCATCCTCTCGTCCCTGCGCCGGTCCCTGGAGGCCCAGCGCCGGATCTCCGAGGACACGGGCCGGCACGCCGAGACGCTGCTTGCCTCCGGCGACCGGGTCCTGACCCACTGCTTTGCCGGGCCGGCCCTGCTGTACATGCTGGCGTTCGCGCGGGAAAAGGGAAAGGAGGTCCGCGTGGTCTGCACGGAGACGCGGCCCTACCTCCAGGGGGCGCGGCTGACGGCCTGGTCCGTGAGCGAGCTGGGCATCGACACGACGCTCATCACCGACAACATGGCCGCCCACTGCATGTCGAAGGGGATGGTGAACAAGCTCTTCGCCGCGGCCGACCGCGTGGCCATGGACGGGGTTGTGGCCAACAAGGTGGGCACGCTCCAGCTGGCCATCTGCGCGGACTACTTCAAGATCCCCTTCTATGTCCTCGCTTACGGGGGGCCGGACCCCAGGACCCTGCGGGGAGCCGAAATCCCGATCGAGGAGAGGGACCCGCGGGAGGTCCTCGAGTTCCTGGGCGCACCGATCAGCGGCCCCCGCGTGAAGGGCTACTACCCGGCCTTCGATCTGACGCCGGCAGGGCTGGTAACGGGGATCGTGACGGCAACGGGGGTCAACCCGAGACAAGCATGAAGGGGAGGGGGCGATTCGGGAGGCACGGCCTTTCCGTGCACCGCCCGATCACTGGTACAGGATATCCCGTTGCGCCGAGGGGTCGGCCTTCTCCACCGCCAGGGCCGAGCCGGGGATCAGGTAGCTCCGCATCCGGCCGGGCAGGTAGACCAGGTACCAGGGGTCGTCGGGTCGATACTCCCCGCGCCGGCCGACGATCTTCCCCCGTGAGCCCTTCATCGGGTGGCCGGGATGGGTGACGACGACAAAATCGCCGAGTTCCATGGCGCTCCTCCTTTTGAGAAAGAAACCCGTTGGCGAACAGATGGTAGCACAGCGACGGGGGGATCACAACAAGGAAGAAAAGGGGGCCGGGGAGAAGAAAAAACCAAATCGCGGAACCACGGGCCGGATTGGATTTCCGGACGTGATTGTGCTAAGCAGGCTTCGGGTCCCCGGCATCAGGCATGCGGATTCAGGATCAGAAAAGAATCCCTTCCTTCAGAAATCCAGAATCCGGAATCCCGGGGCCCGAAGCCGTTCTTTGGACGAAGCAGGGGAGAGGAAACGGACCGGACACGCGGCAGGCTAAGGGGGGACCGATGACCGAAATCAAGATGCCCATTCATTTCCACGCCAACTACAAGGTCGTCATCCGCACGGCGGACTGGGAGACGAGGGAGAGGGCCCAGAAGCTCACCGTCCGGGAATTGACCCCGGAAGAGCGGAAGGCCTCGTTCAAAAGCCTCGCCGAGAAGGACATGCCGACGCACCAGATCACATTCTACGATTTCGGCTGCAAGCGGGTGATCGAAGGGAAACTGCTGGAGAACGTCGAGGAGAAGATCGTCTTCAAGGTCCAGGAGAAGGAGTACGAGTTCTCGCACCTGAAGCCGCCGGCCCCTGCCGCCCGCTGACGGCAGCCCTGTGCGGATTATACGGTACTCGTATGCTCGCTGACTCACCGCCTGCGAAGTCAGGAAGATCCCGAATCCAGCGATAAACCACGTCATCGCGGTGAGCCGAAGCCCCGAGCGCAGCGTGGGGGGCAGCGTGGCGATCTCGCCGTTTCCATTGAGATTGCCGCGCACCCTGCGGGTACTCGCAATGACCCTTTCTAACCGTATTTATGCTTCTTATCGCTGGATTGGGGACGATATGGAGTTAAGAAGAGCGGCCCGGATGAAACAGTCCGTTTCTTTACCGCTCTTCTGCTCTTCCTCACTTCCGCTCTTCCCGAACCACCGCCGCGGTTTGCCTTCAGGGCGACTGCTGCATCAACGTCGAAACCCGGGGTTGTAGAAATCACGCCACGGCGCGCTTCTCGGCCGGCTGTCCCAGGATTTCGCGGATTTTCTTCGACAGGTCGATGATGCTGAAGGGCTTCTGGATGAAGCCGCCGCAGCCGCGCGAGAGGATGTTCGAGGCCTGCCCGTTGAGGCTGTAGCCGCTCGCCAGGAGAACCTTCACCGCGGGGTTGATGCCTTTCATGGCGTCGAACACCCGACCGCCGCCCATCTCGGGCATGATCATGTCGAGGATCACCATGTCGATCTCGCCGGCCTTCTGCCGGTAGATTTCGATCGCCTCGGGCCCGCCGCGGGCTGAAAGCACCTGATATCCGAGCGTCTTCAGAACCTCCACGCCCACGTTGAGCACAATGTCCTCGTCGTCGACAATGAGGATCGTCTCCGTTCCCCTGATGACCTGGCGTTCCAGCGCGGCGTCCACGACGGCCCCGCTCGCGGAAACAGGCAGGTAGAGGTTGAAGGCCGTGCCGTGACCCCGCTCGCTGTACAGGGTGATGAAGCCGCCGTGGTTGCGGATGATCCCGTAGGCCGAGGCCAGGCCGAGGCCGGTCCCGCGGCCCCGTCCCTTCGTCGTGAAGAAGGGCTCGAAGACTCGCTGGCGGGTCGGTTCGTCCATGCCGATCCCGGTGTCGGTGATGGAGATCTTGACATAGCGGCCCGGCTTGGCCTTGTGGGGCTTCACGAACAGCTCGTCGAGGATCATGTTCTGCGTCGAGAGGGTCATCTCGCCGCCGCCGGGCATGGCCTGCCAGGCGTTGACGTACATGTTGAGAAGCACCTGCTCGATCTGCCCGCGATCGGCGTCGACGACCCACAGGCCGTCCTGTTCGCGGCGGGTGATCTTGATCTCTTTCTTCGTACGCCCGAACATGTCCGAGGATTTTCGGATGAGGTCGTTGAGGTCCGTGGGCTTCACCTCGTACTTGCCTCCGCGGGCAAACCCCAGCAGCTGACGCGTCAGCGTGGCGCCGCTGCGGATCATGTCCTCGACGCCCGTGAGGTGGGCCCCGTGGGGGTGATCGCTCGAGGTGTCCATGAGCATGAGCGAGATGTGGCCCTGGATGCCCATGAGAAGGTTGTTGAAGTCGTGCGCGATCCCGCCGGCCAGCGTGCCGATGGCCTCCATCTTCTGGGCCTGCAGGAGCTGCGCCTCGAGCTGGCGGGTCTGGGTGATATCGCGGGCGATGCCGCAGATGCCGGTGATCTCCCCTGCATCGTCGAACATGGGGACCTTCACGACGTGCAGCGTCACCGCCGTCCCGTTGATGATCTCGCTGGACTCGACCTCCACCATCTCGCCGTCGAGGACGCGGTAGTCCATCTCGCGGGTTTGCCGCTCGGCGGCCTCCCCGAAAAGCTCTCCGTCGGAGAGCCCGACGATCTCCGCGGACGTCTTGCCGAACAGGGCCTCCACGCTGGGGTTCACCAGCACGTACTTCAGGGCCCGGTCCTTGATGAAGATGCAGTCGGGGGCCGTCTCGAAGATGGCCCGGAAGTTCTCCTCGCTCTTGCGCAGGGCCTCCTCGGCGAGCTTGCGCTCGGTGATGTCGTGGACCATGGCGATGACGCCGACGACTTCCCCGCGCGAGTCTCGGTACGGGGCATAGGTGCCCGAAATCCACCCCGTCTTGCCGCTCTGGGGGACGTAGTAGGTCAAATCCGGCGACGCAATCGTGGCCCCGTCGAGCGCACGTTCCAGCAGGGCCTCCACCCCCTGATCCCGGCTGTGAGGAAACACGTCGAAGGCGCTCATGCCCAGGACTTCCCCGGCGGGAAGTCCCGTGAGTTCCTCCATGAACCGGTTCCACACGATAAAGCGGAATTCCCGGTCATAGACGACAATCCCCTCGTTGGCGCTGGAGATGAGTTCCTTGTTGAACCGCTCGGATTCGCGCAGCGCCTTCTCGCTGCGCCTGCGCTGGGTGATGTCCTCGTAGACGGCTATGATCCGCCCTTCCCGAAGGGTCTCGCCGATGCGCGAGGCATGGAGCCGCACGACGATCTCGCGGCCGTCCATGCGGCGGCAGGGGATCTCGGCGCTGCAGGTGCGCTGTCTCCGCAGCGTGGAATAGAGGAACCTGCCGATGTCGGCGTATTCCTCGTCGCTGCGGTAGAGGATGCTCGTCGTCTTGCCGATGAGGTCCCCGGGGCGCCACCCGAAGACGGCGTCGACGGCGTCGTTGGCGAAGATGATGCGCCGCTTGGCAAGGCCCAGCACGGCGTGGGGGATGGCGTCGAGGATCGAGGCCTCCAGCGCCTCGAGTTCCTGAAGCCTTCGGCCGCGCTCCTTCTGGGCCGTGATGTCCATGGAGTTGCCCAGGACGGCCCTTTCCCCCTTGTACCGGATGGGCGTCACCGTTTCCATGACCCAGCGGACCAGCCCGTCCCTGGTGACGATGCGGTACTCGTAGGGGGCCGAGCTCCGGCCTTTCAGCATCGCACGTGCCTCCTCGCGGATCGATTCCCGGTCGTCGGGGTGCACGATGTCGATGCTCTTCATGCCGATCATCTCCTCGGCGGCGTACCCGGCGAGCATGGCGGCCTTGTCGTTGAGAAAGTCGAAGCGGCCGTCCAGGATGACGTAGACGCCGGAATGAGAACTCCGGGCCAGGGTTTCGTAAAGCTGGAGGGATTCGGCCGGTTCCTCGCGCCGTGGCTTCTCGCGGGAATCGAGCTGTCTCCGGAGGGCTTCGATTTCTTCGATGAGCTGCTGCTTCGTTTTTCTGCTCGGGACGGCCATCTACCCTCTCGGAAAGAAAGGTTTTGTTTGAGGCTTTTTTGCGTCGGGAAACGGTGCGGTCGGGGTACCCGCATTCGTGCAAATACTCTGCCAAGAACCCCCGGGAGGGACCGCCGAGAGGACGCCTGCTATCCCTTCGGAATTGCGCGGAAAAGTTTGACTTCGGCCCGCGCCGTGCGTAGGATATGTTCTCGTCGGGCGTCATCGGCCCGACCCGACCGGACGATCCTCTGACACAGGGGCGGCTGCCCGGTCAAAAACATGAAGTTGTGAAGTTATGAAGGGGGATCCGCCTGCATGACAGGTCGCCTGGCCCCGGTGCTTCTTCTGCTGCTTGCAATCATGTTCCTCGCAGGGCCGGCCCCGGCGGCGGATCCTGTCTTGCCGAGGCCTTCGGGGGCCGTCAACGACTTTGCCGGCGTGATCTCCGCGGCCGAGCGTGAATCCATGGAGAGCCTCGCCCGGGAGGTCCTGCAGAAGACGGGAACGGCCGTCGTCGTCGCCACGGTGCCCACCGTGGGGGACAGGACGGCCGATGATTACGCAACCCGCCTCTACGAGGCCTGGGGCATCGGAAAGAGGGGGGAGGACAAGGGGGTGCTCATCCTGCTCGCCCTGAAAGAGCGGAGGGTGAGGATCGAGACGGGCTACGGCGTCGAGGGCATCCTGCCCGACGGGGTCGCCGGCGAGATTCTCCGGCTCCACGTCATCCCGCTGCTCAAACAGGGCGATTACGGCAAGGGGCTCGCCAACGCCGTGACGGCCGTGTCGGACGTGATCGCCCGCCATGCCGGCGTGACGCTCACGGGCAGGCCGCAGATGCAGCCGGCGAGGCCGGCGGGGGAAACGCCGCTGAGCCCCTTCACCCTGGTGCTGCTTGCCGTCGTCGCCCTGCTGCTCCTCTTCACGGAGACGGGGCGGCATATCCTGGCCATGATCCTCTTCGACGGGTCGGGCCGCGGCGGGGGGATCCGCTACGGCGGTCGGTCCTCCGGAGGCTTCGGGGGCTTCGGCGGAGGCTTCGGGGGCTTCGGCGGAGGGATGAGCGGCGGCGGCGGGGCGGGGGGGAACTTCTGAGAAGGCGGAAGATCGGAAGCCAGGAAGAGAGGAAGAGCAGAAAATGTGTCTGTCTGTCCTGTTCCTCCTCAGCTCTGCTCTTCCTGACTTCGCCGGCAGCGGCTTCAGGTCTCAGGCATCGGGGCCGGTTTATGCCGGAAAAATGGACTGAGGAAGCAAAACGTATGGCAAAGGCACCGAAGACACCGCAGGAGGTTTTTCCGGAGATCGTGGCGGATCTCAAGGGCGCCTACGGCGACGCCCTGCAATCCGTCGTTCTGTACGGCAGCGGGGCGCGAGGGGACTACGTCGCGGGAAAATCGGACATCAATTTCCTCGTCGTCCTGGCCGAGGACGCGGCAGAGGAACTCGAGAAAATCCTGCCCGCGATCCCGAGATGGAGAAAGCGGGCGGTGGCAACCCCCGTGATCATGACGAAGGCCCTGATCGCCTCCTCGCTGGATGTCTACCCCGTCGAGTTCCTGAACATGAAGCGGCACTACCGGGTCGTCTGCGGCGAGGATGTGCTCATGGATCTTGCCTTCGACCGCGAGAACCTGCGCCGCCAATGCGAGAGGGAGTTGAAGGGGAAGTGGGTGCTGCTCCGCACAGGTTTTCTGGAAACGGAGGGCAAGACAGAGGCGGTGCGGCGCCTGCTGGCGGCATCGATCACGGCCTTTCTGTCCGTCTTCGCGGCGCTGCTCGAGATCAAGGGCAGGGCGATCCCCGGCTCCCGGCGGGAGATCGTGTCCGCCGTGGCCGAGGCCTACGGCATCAGTCCCGATCCGTTTCTGCAGTGCATCGGCCTTCGTGAAGGGAGAAAAGACGCGCCGCTCGCGGAGATGAAGAGCATCTTCCGGTCCTGCTCGGCGGAGATCGGAAAGCTGACCCGGGCGGTCGACGAGCTGAGGGTTTCATGAAACAAAAAATCCAGGGACCGGGCAAACGGGCTTGATGAGGAGGTTCTATGGCTAAGAAAGGATTGCTGATTGCGCTTGTCGTGGCGGCCGTGATCGCCGTCTCGCTGTACGGCTTCGTCAAGGGAACGTACAACGACTTCGTCACCCTCGACGAGAAGGTCAAGTCGTCGTGGGCCCAGGTGGAAAACCAGCTCCAGCGGCGCTTCGACCTGATCCCGAATCTCGTGGAGACCGTGAAGGGCTACGCCAAACACGAGCGGGAGGTCCTGACGGAAGTGACGAACGCGCGGGCCCGGGTGGGAGGCGCAGGAACCATCCCGGACAAGATCCAGGCCAACAACGAACTGACCTCCGCATTGAGCCGCCTGCTCGTCGTGGTGGAGAACTATCCCGACCTCAAGGCAAACCAGAACTTCCTGAAGCTGCAGGATGAGCTGGCCGGGACGGAAAACCGGATCGCCACGGAACGCAGGCGCTACAACGAGGCCGTCCAGGCCTACAACGTGCGGGTCCGCAGCTTCCCCGCGAACCTGCTGGCGGGGATGTTCGGCTTCGGCCAGGCGACCTTCTTCGAGGCGCCCGCGGCGGCCAGGACGGCGCCGCAGGTGAAGTTCTAGCGGCCGGGCGAAAGGCAAAGGCATGCGCCCATTTCTGTTGAAATGCCGATTTCCGGCCATCTCCGGGATGGCCCTGCTGATGGCGTTCGCGGCGGCGCTCGCCGGGTGTGAATCGACCCCGTGGAAGGACTTCCACTCGAAGGAGGGCGGGTTCTCCGTGTCGATGCCGGGAACGCCCGTCGAGAAACGCCAGGCCTTCCACACCCGGACCGGGCCCGTGGAGGCGCGTTTCTTCACGGTGGAGGCGGACCGCGGCAGCATGGTCTACATGGTCGTCTACGGGGACTACCCCGAGGCCCTCATGGTCACGGGCGACCGGGAGATGCTGCTCGATGCGGCCCGCGACGGCGCCGTGGGGAATATCCAGGGAAGACTGGTGAGCGAGCGCGCCCTGTCGCTGGGCGGCCACCCCGGGCGGGAGCTGCAGGTGCTCTCCTCCGACGGGAGGCTTGCCCTGCGGATGCGCATCTACCTCGTCAACAGCCGGCAATACCAGGTCGTGGCGGTGGCCCCGAAGGAGCTGCGCTCGACGGAGGACCGGGACCGTTTTCTCGACTCGTTCAGGCTGACGGGAAACTGAGGGGGGGTCAGCCCTTTTTGGGCCACGAATAGACCGGCGGCCGGCGTTCATAGGCGGTCCCGTCGGGCATGACCTCCACGTCCGCGTCGCCGATCCTCCGGATCTTCGTCAGGATGGCGGGCACGTGCCGGCGCTCCGCCGCGGTGACGGCCTCCTCGACCGTTCTGAACCGCGAGATATCGACAAGAGTCATGATCTGGGGCAGGACCATGCCGATCCTGCCCTTTTCGTATTCCTCGAGGGCCGCCGAGGGCCGCAGCCAGAGATGCTCCGTCAGCTCCACCCCGTCGTGAATGACGGCCTGGTCCGCCGGGGCCGCGGCCACAAAGAACCGCACGTCGTAGCGAAGGGGAAGGGGTTCGGGGGTGATCCAGTGCGAGAAGTAGTGGAGGCGGTCGACGGGAAGGACCAGGTCTTCCTTCTCGAGCATCTCGCTGAACTTCATCTCCCCCCGGTTGAGCGCCCGGCGGTAGCCGCAGAATCGCCTGCGCTCCTCCTCCGTCCGGATGGTCACCGGAGAGCCGTCGCGCCTCCGGGCGATGAGCATCCCCACCTCCTCGAAGCTCTCCCGGATGCCGGCGACCCAGGCGCCCAGGGCCTTCTCGGGACGGGACATGTCGGGCAGGATCGCCGATGCCCGGTCGCGGTCGATCCCGCGGCAGAATCGCTCGACGCCCGGCTCGTAGTCCTCGGGGTCCAGGATGCCGCCCGGGTAGACGTGGTAGCCCGGCACGAACCGGCTTTTCCGGTTTCGCAGGACCATGAGGACCTCGATGTCCTTCACCCCTTCCGCCCGGCAGGGCCTCAGGAGCATGACCGTCGAGGCATCGGTCGGCGTTGCGTACATAATCCCCTGCTTCCTCGCAGCAAATCGGGCCTTTCCAGCCCGCCGTTATCATAGGTGTTGCGCCCCGGTTTGTAAAGGCCGCGATGCCCCGCGGGAAATGCCCCTGGCGGGGCAGGAGAATAACGATTGACAAGGAGCGGCAACCTCTTCTACTATGCGACCGTGACGTCGAAGGCGCAGTTCCCGTCATACGGCAAGGCGTCAACCCCCTTCAAAACCCTTTTCTCGTTTCCGTCCTGTCACCGTTCTGTCCCGTTCGTCAACCTTTATGAAAGGAGAAGGCTTTATGAAACGGACTTTTTCATGCGTCCTGGTATTGGTGTTGTCGGGCATACTCTTTTTCTCATCGGCCCCTGCGACAATGGCGGCGGAGGCGGGGCCGTTCTATGTGGGTGTCCTCGGCGGGTACGTAATCCCCGATGACCTCAAGGTCGAGGGTCCCGGCGGATCAGGAGATGTCAGCCTGAAGAACAGCTGGACCCTCGGAGCCAAGTTCGGCTATATCGTCCCCCAGGCCAAATGGGTGGCTTTCGAACTGGAATATGACTATCTGGCAAAGCAAGATGTGGATGAGGCAGAAGCCAGTGGCGATTTCTCGGCGAACAACCTCATGGTAAACATGATCTTCCGATACCCGGAAGGGAAAATTCATCCTTACGTCGGCGGAGGCATCGGATGGTCGTGGTGTTCGTTCAAGGGGTCAGAGCCGGGATTTTCCGTGGATGAATCGGACAACGCCTTCGCCTGGCAGCTCATGGCGGGCGTCAATTTCGAGATCACGCCGCAGTGGTCCGCCGACCTCGGGTACCGGTACTTCAGCAGCAAATACACGATCAACAGCGGCGGTGACGACGTCGATGTAACAGCCAAGAACCACATGATCCTCATCGGCGTGAATTTCCACTTCTAGGAACCTTATCATCCCGGACGGTGAAAAAAAGGGGCCCGATCGGGCCCCTTTTTCACATCCCTTCAACGCCTTTCATTCCCGCTCGACCCCGGATTCACCGCCTCAGGAACAGGGCGACGCACTCGATGTGCTTCGTCTGCGGGAACATGTCCAGTGACCTCACGACGGAAAGCCCGAAGCCCCCGTCGACGAGCAGGCGGGCGTCGCGGGCCAGCGTCGCCGGGTCGCAGGAGACGTAGACGACCTTCGCGGGGCCGAGCCCGACGAGCCGCTCGAGCGCCTCCCTCTCGCACCCCGCCCTCGGGGGGTCGAGGACGACGGCGTCGACGGCCGCGCTCGTGCCGCCAAACTCCTTTTCCAGGACATCCCCGACATCCCCGTGATGGAACACGGCACTGCGAATCCCCTGCCGCTCCATGTTGAGGCGGGCGCACTCGACGGCCTCGCCGTCGATCTCGATGCCGATGAGCCTTGCGCAGGACGGCGCCAGGAACAGGGCGAAGAGGCCCGAGCCGCAGTAGAGGTCGAGGACCGTCTCCGCAGGGCCGACGCCGGCGAGGTCCAGAACGGTGTCGACGAGACCGTCCGTGAGGGCCCTGTTGGCCTGGAAGAACCCTTCGAGCGGGACCAGGATCTCCTTCCCTTTCACGATCCGAACGACATGCTTTTCTTCGCTCCTGCCCGTGTGCGACCAGACCACGTACCGGTCCACGCGCGGGGGGGCATGGGCGGGTTTTCGAAGGAAGGCGAGCTGTTCGTTGATGCTCTCCTCCATGATGGCGCAGCGCTCGATGTCGACGAGGCGCGTGCCGCCCGCATCCATGAACCCGATGCGGGCCGTCCCGTCGCGGGAGCGCTCCGCGTGGAATTCCGCCTTGCCGCGATACCCGTAGGGGACGGGCGAAGGAAGGACGGGCTCGACGGGCGGGGAGGGAAATTTCCCGATGCGCTCGAAGGCCTCGGCCACCTGGCGCGTCTTCATTTCGACCTGCTTCGCGTACCCGATGTGCTGGTAGTGACAGCCCCCGCAGCGCCGGAAATAAGGGCAGGGGGGATCCACCCGGTCGGCGGACGGGGTGATCAGCCTCCGGAGCCGGCCGCGCAGAAAGCGCTTTTTCGCCTCACGGATCTCGATTTCGGCCACATCGCCCTGCGCGGTGAAGGGCACGAAGACGACGAGGTTCTCCGGCCGCCCGATGCCGTCACCCCCGAAAGCGACGGTTTCGATCGTGACGGTCATGCTGTCCCCTTTGCGGATGGTCATTGGGTTGTCCTTTCGTCGCGCCACTATAGCAGGGATTGCCGCCGCAAGTAAATCGCTCCCGGAGGAGACAGGAAGGCGAGCGGCCCGACGCGCCCGTAAATCTTTTGACAGCCTTTCTTTATCTGTGTTACCGTTCCCCGAAACGCGAGAAGCCCATGGGTCAACTGGACAAGAAATCGATGCTCTGCCCCGGCTGCCGGAGGCTCATCAGCTCAGACGAGTCCTCGTGCCCGTTCTGCGGGCTCGTGAATCCCGGATCCCCGATCCGGCAGGGGCTCGCCCGCCTGTCGCTTCGCGACAGTGACAGTATCATCCAGTTCATCATCTACGCCAACGCGGCGATCTTCATCCTGGCCCTCGTGCTGAACCCTTCGGAGATGGGGATGTCGCTCAACCCCTTCACGCTGCTTTCGCCGTCGAGCACGAGCCTGCTGCTGCTGGGCGCCACGGGGACGATCCCCATCGACCGGTTCCACTCCTGGTGGACGATCCTCACCGCCTCCTGGCTTCACGGGGGCATCCTGCACATCGCCTTCAACATGATGGCCCTTCACCAGCTCGGCCCCTTCGTTGCCCGGGAATACGGCACGGCGCGGTTTCTCGTCATCTACCTCGTCAGCGGGATCGCCGGATTCGTTCTTTCCTACTTCGTGGGCATCCCGTTCACGCTGGGCGCCTCGGCCAGCGTCTGCGGGCTCATCGGCGCGATCCTGTACTACGGGAAATCCCGGGGCGGCTATTTCGGCATGGCCATCTACCGGCAGGCCATGGGGTGGATCGTCGGCCTGATCCTCTTCGGTCTCATGCTGCCCGGGATCAACAACTGGGCGCACGGAGGGGGCATCGCGGCAGGGATCGCCGCGGGGTTCGCCCTCGGCTACGGGGAGAGGCGCGGGGAAACGCTGCCGCACCGCGTCACGGCCGCGGCCTTATCCCTTGCCACGGCGGGCGCCCTCCTGTTCACAATCGTGAGGGCCGTCTTTCTCCGCTTCTCCTGAAGCCCGGGACGGCGCCGTTCGACATCGAGGGTTCACGACGGCACCGGGCCGCATCCGGCGGCAGTTTCCGGCAGCGCCCGGTCCCGAATATGCAATGCCAGGAGGTACCGCATGCTGAAAAAAATCGCCCTGCTGGTCGGCCTGCTTTCCCTGACCGCCCTCGGCGGCTGCGCCATCGTCGCCGGGGACACGGTCATGGGGTACGAGTCGGGGAAGTTTGTCTACCACGACGGGAGCCTCGAATCCGTCTACAAGTACCCGCTGGACCAGGTCTGGGATGCCGCGCGCAAAGCCGTGACGGAGCTGAAGGCATCGGACGTCGTCTGGGACCGCAAGATCGAGAAGGGCACCATCGACGCCGTCCTCTACGAGGAAAAGGTGAAGATCACCGTGGTGTACCTCACGCGCTCGGACACCACCGTCTCCGTGCGGGTCGGCACGGCCGGCAGCAACGTGGGCGCGAAATACATCCACGACAGGATCGAGGCAAACCTGAAGAAGTAGCGCGGCAGACCCCGTGCCATCCGGCGGGAAACCGGGCGGACGCGAGGCGGGCCGCCCTGCGGCCGGGGCCTTTTGAACAGCCGTCGGGACGGATGATCCCGTGAACCCTCTCGCGACGCTCTACAGAGTTCCTCTCGCATCGCCCCTCCTGAAGGCCAGGTTCATCGGACGGCCCAACCGTTTTGTCGTCCTCTGCGGCCTGGGCGGAAAGACCGTCGGGGCCTACCTGCCCAACCCCGGCAGGCTCTGGGAGCTGCTGCTTCCGGGGCGGCTCCTCTATCTCGTGAAAAACCCGCCCGGGTCGGGCAAGAGCATCCCGTACACGGCGCTTGCCGTCGAGCGGGACGGGCGGCCCATCCTGTTGCACACGCACCTCGCCAACGACGTGGTGGCCAGCCTGCTCGCAGCGGGAAGGCTCCCCGGGTTCGAGCAGGACAGGGTCATCCGCCGCGAGGCTGCCGCCGGGTCGAGCCGTTATGACTTCCTCCTTGCGCGGGGCGGGCGGGAGTTTTTCCTCGAGGTCAAGTCCTGCACGCTTTTCGACGGCCGCATCGCCATGTTCCCCGACGCCGTCACGCAGCGCGGCCTGAAACACCTCGAGCAGCTTGCCGACCATGCAAGGCAGGGAACGCCGGGCGGGGTGGTCTTCCTCGTCCACTCGCCGCAGGCCGACACCTTCATGCCGGACTTCCACACGGATTTTACCCTTTCGAGGACACTTCTGGACGTGAAGGATGACCTTCTCGTGAAAGCGGTCGGCGTCGAGTGGGGGGAAGACCTGAGCCTGGGGCCGCGTATCCGCAACCTGGACATTCCCTGGGGCCTCATCGAGAGAGAGGCGAGGGACGAGGGCGGGTACCTGCTGGTCCTGGAAATGGCGCGAAGCCGCCGCGTCGACGTGGGCGGCCTCGGCGGGATCGCCTTCCGGAAGGGATATTACGTCTACGCGGGCTCGGCCCGGACAGCCCTTACGAAAAGGGTGGAGCGCCACCTGAGGCGACGCAAGCGCTTCCATTGGCACATCGATTTCCTGCGCGACGCCGCCGACTCCTGCACGGCGCTTCCCGTGCGCGCAAGCGAAGATCTAGAGCACGATCTCGCGGAGTCTCTCGGAAAGCTGGCCGAATGGAGCATCCCGCGGTTCGGCGCCTCCGACTGCCGATGCGCGACGCACCTCTTCGGTTTCAACACACACCCTGCCCGGGACCCGAAGTTCATCGAGATGCTGCTCCGGTTCAGGATCAGGCGCCTGGAGGCCTTCCTGTAGATGGGTATCGGGCATGGGCGGTCACGAAGCGCCGCCTGTCGCCCTCCATGGCGCTCGCCGCACCGGCGGGGCATCGCAGCCCCGGATTCATCTCTTCTCTTGCCTGTCACCCGCACCCTGCCGCCTCTTGCCACGCGCGTATGCGTGGCACCGCCCTTGCATGAGCCCGGTTGCCGAACCGCGCACCCGGACTCAAAATAAATCATTGAATAACAAGCACTTACGCGACCAAAATCTCCTTCAAGTTATAACGAAAGCAACCGATAAGAGAATATGAAACCGTTGCAACGTTTGCCGGGATGCTCGAGATGAATTTCAAGACCGAATTCCCCTGCCAGTCGAACCGCCGAGAGTATTCCCGGGTGTCGGCCGTCGTGCCCTTCGGCGTGCGGATCGTCCCCGGGGAGGAGCGCAGGAACCTCCTGAGCAGGATATCCAACCAGGCGACCGTCGAATTCGGGGGTCTGCCGGAGATCCAGGACAAGGCCCTTGCCGAGTGGCTCTCGGCGATCAACCGCAAGCTCGACCTCCTTCTAAACACGCTGGGCGCGCAGAGGCAGGGGTTCGACGCGCTGCCGGCCCGGCAGATCAACATCAGCGGCGGCGGGCTCTCCTTTTCCTCGAGCGAGGCGTTCGAACGCGGCGACGTGCTCGAGGTCATGATGGTGCTCGCCTCGGGCGTCTCGGTGGCCCTCTACGTGTACGGGGAAGTGGTGGCGGCCGAACGGCGCGGCGACGGATACGAGATCGGGCTGAAGTTCGTCGCCATGGGCGACGAGATACGGGATGAAATCTGCCGGTTCGTCTTCGAGCGGGAACGGCAAATCCTTCGCGAGAAAAGGGGGTAATGCCGGCTTCCCATGTTCACGATCATCGGAGCGTCCATCGTCATTGCCTGCGTCATCGGCGGCTTCCTGCTCGAGAAGGGAAACCTTGCCGTGCTGTTCCAGCCCGTCGAGCTGCTCATCATCGGCGGGGCCGCCGTGGGCGGCTTCATCATCGCCTCGCCCATGAAGGTCATCAGGGCCGTCATGGGGGGCATTGTCAAGATGCTCAGCGGCAAGGGGTACACGAAGGCCGACTACCTCGAGGCCCTGACGATGCTGGGCGAGGTCTTCTACAAGATCCGCAAGGAGGGCCTGGTCTCCGTCGAGGGCGACGTGGACAATCCGAAGGACAGCGCGATCTTCACCAAGTACCCGAGGTTCTTCAAGAACCACCACGCTCTCGACCTCGTCGTCGACACCCTGCGGACCGTCATGACGACCAAGATCGAACCCAACGAACTCGAGGCGCTCATCGACGCCGAGTTGGAGAGCCGCCAAGAGGAGCTGACGGCGCCGAGCAAGAGCGTGGCCACCGTGGCCGACTCGCTGCCGGGCCTCGGGATCGTCGCCGCCGTTCTCGGCATCGTCCTCACCATGGGAAAGATCAGCGAGCCGCCCGAAGTGCTCGGCAAGTCGATCGGGGCGGCCCTCGTGGGGACCTTCCTCGGCGTGCTCCTCTGCTATGGCTTCGTGGGGCCCATGTCGAAGAACATGGAGCATTCGGCCTCGGAAGAACTCCAGTACCTTTCGGTGCTCAAGATGGCGATCGTGGCCTTCGTGAGCGGCGCCGCCCCGCAGGTGGCCGTTGAATTCGGCCGGCGGGTCGTCCCGGCCGTCGACAAGCCCGCCTTCACGGAGGTCGAGGAAGCCCTGAGGAGAATCAAGAAGTAATGTCGGAAGCCGTCCGAAAGGTCATCATCAAGAAGGTCAGGAAGAAGCACGGCGAGAGGCACCACAGCGGCTCGTGGAAGGTTGCCTATGCCGACTTCGTCACGGCTATGATGGCCTTTTTTCTCCTGCTGTGGCTGCTCTCCATGGTCTCCACGGAGAAGCGGGCCGTCATGGCGGAGTACTTCAAGAACTTCAGCCTCTTCAAGGAAAGCGGCAAGACCTTCCAGCCCGGCTCCGCCTTCGTCATCGCCGACCACATCAAGAAGGCCGAACTGAAACCCGAGAACGTGGCCATGTCCCTGAAAAAGGCCCTGGGGCGCAAGGGGGCGGGGCAGCAGGGGAAGGCCCCGGGAACGGGCCAGGAGGAGGCGCTCATGGAGCATCTCCGCGTCGATGCCGTCGACGGCGGGGTGCGCATCCAGATCATCGACAGGGAGGGCAGCCCCATGTTTCAGCTCGGCAGCGCCGAGCCCACGGTGAAGTGCCGGGAGATCATCGCCGCGGTGGCCGAGGTGATCCGGGACCAGGATGCCAGGATTGCCGTCGAGGGACACACGGATGCCGCCCCGTTCCGCGGCGACCAGATCACGAACTGGGAGCTCTCGACCAACCGGGCCTCCGCGGCAAGGCGCATGCTCGAGTCCAGCGGGCTGGACCCGGCGCGGGTGGCCCGTGTCGTCGGCTACGCCGACACGGACCTGCTCGTCAAGCAGAACCCCAAGGACCCCCAGAACCGCCGGATCAGCATCATCCTTCTCCAGCCCGGGGACGGGGGAACGGCCCTGGCGGAACTGAAAAGGGAGGTCCAGGGGTCCATGCAGCCGCAGATGCCCGCGCCCGTTGCTGTGCAGCAGGCCCCGGCGGACGAGGCCCCGGACAAGGAGCAGTCGGCAAGGCAGGCCCTCCAGGAAAAGAAAGCCGCCATGAAAAAGAAGAAACGCGACGTCATGGGACTCTGGGACTAGCGGCCGGGGGGGCCGCCCGGGGAAAGGAAACGGGACAGGGTCGGGACAGGGGCCGCCCATGCCGCGGAAGCGGGAAGCGCGACCGGCAACGGAAGCATGGGGAGGCGGCGGCGCGTCGATGGATGCCGCCGTGGCGGCGGTCCGCTCACAGCTCGAAGATGGTTCCCGTCCTGCAGAAGCTGGACCCGCCGAGGCGGCCGATCGCATCGAACCGCAGCGGGTCGATGCCCTTTCCCCCTTCCACGATCCCGTCCTGGACGTGCACCAGCAGGATGGTGCCGAGCACCAGGTTTCCCGCATGGCCCCCCTGCCCGACCGTAACGATGCGATCGAGGGCGCACTCGAAGGCCACGCGGGCATCCTTGACGCGGGGCGCCGAGACCTTCACCGCGGCTATCAGGGCGACACCGGCCTCGTCCGCCTCGCTGACGCCGCGCGGAAGCGTCGAGGCCGTCTTCACCATCCGCGCGGCCAGGTCGTGCGAGACCATGTTCACGACGAACTGGCCGGTCTCTTCGATGTTGACGATGGTGTCCTTCCGGCTGCCGTCGGCCCGGTTCACGACGGAAAATCCCAGGGTGGGCGGGCTCCATGTAACGCCGCAGAAGAAGCTGAAGGGGGCCAGGTTCGCCTGCCCCTGCCCGCTGATCGAGCTCACCCACGCAATGGGGCGCGGGATGAGGGCGCTCACCAGCATGTCGTGCGCATCGCGCGGCGCAAGGGCGCCGAGATCGATTTCCATGTGTCTTTCATCCTCCTTATCGCCCTCTTCGTTATCTAAAATGAAATTTTACAAAATTTCCTCCATCCCCCTTTGGCAAAGGGGGATGCTTCTTGTTGTTTTCCCCGGGGCTCCTTCCCCGGTCCCCGCGTCTTGATCAGGTCGCCGGTCACCGGCGCATGTTCTCCAGCATCCCCGCCAGCAGCAGGAGCGCCCCCTGCTTGTCCATGGGGCGGTTGTCGTTTCCGCACTTGGGCGAGAGGATACAGGCGGGGCAGCCCGTCTCGCAGGGGCAGTCGCGGATAAGCTCCAGGGTCAGGCGCGTCACGCGATCCATCAGGCCCTGGGCTTTTTCCGTCAGCCCGATGCCGCCCTCGTGGCCGTCGTAGAGAAAGATGGTGGGCTCCCCCGTGCCGGGGTGCACGGGCGTGGAGAGGCCGCCGATGTCCCAGCGATCGCACAGGACCTCGAAGGGAAGGATGGCGATCATGGCGTGCTCGAGGGCGTGCAGGGCGCCGCCGAAGCTGAGGCCGCGGTCGTGGATGGCGCGCCTGAGCTCGTCGGGAATCGTGAACCACAGCCCCGTCGTCCGGAAGCGCAGCGGGGGAAGCTCCAGATCCTCCCGCGCGGCGACCTGGTCGTCCCGGATCACCTTGTAGCCCAGGGTCGTCTCGGTGACCTCGAGCTCGCCCAGGCAGAAGATCATCCGGCCCATTCGGCGCATGTCCTTTGTTCCGAGGATCTCCAGGTCGACGGCCTTGATGGCCCGGGTGTAGTAGTCGACATCCCTGCGCTCCACTTCGACGAGACGGTTCTCCGCGTCGAAGCGCCTCACGACGTAACTTTCTCCCTGGTGCAGCAGAACGGCACCGAGGTGCGCTTCCCGGCAGGCCTGGCTCACGTCCATCGTCTCGAGGAGCGCGCCTTCGCAGGTGATGCGGTAGGCGTCGCGGGCGATGTGGTCGAGGCCGACGGCCTCCACGGGCCTTCCCCTCCCCGTGTAGACCCATCCGTGGGGGGTCTCCTTCACGAGCCCCTCGGCGGCCAGCTCCGGCAGGAGTCCGGCGGAGGCCTCGCCGGGGAGGGTGTCCTCCCGCCCGGCGTCGAAGGGCAGCTCTGCCACGGCGCACAGGAGTTGCCCCGAGAGGATGTAGGGGTTCGCCAGGTCGATGATGGCCTGCTCGTGGGGCTTTCCGAAGAAGGACCCGGGGTGCTTCATCAGGTACTGATCGAGCGGGTCCTGGAAGGCCACGAGCACGGCCAGGGCCTCGCGGTTGCGCCTGCCCGAACGGCCCGCCTGCTGCCAGGTGGCAAGGACCGTCCCGGGGTATCCCGAGATGATCACGCAGTCGAGCGAGCCGATGTCGATGCCCACCTCGAGCGCGTTGGTCGACGTCACCCCCGTGAGCAGGCCCCGCTTTAGGGCATCCTCGATCTCCCGGCGCTCCTGCGGCAGGTAGCCCGCCCGGTAGGCGGCGATCTGCCCGGAGAGCGCCGAGCCTGCCTTCGTCGCCTCCTTCGACCACAGGGCGATGAGCTCCGCCATCCGCCTCGAGGCCGTGAAGCACAGCGTCTGCAGGCCCCGCTTCACGAAGTACAGGAAGAGATCCCTCGTCTCCTGGTGGGGCGACAGGGCGCCTGCGCCGTCGAAGAAGGGGTTGTAGAACAGGAAGGTCTTCCCGCCCCGCGGCGAGCCGTCCCCGGAGATGACATCGAAGGGCAGTCCCGCGAGCTTCTCCCCGAACTCCTGCGGGTTGGCCAGGGTCGCCGTGGAGAGGACGAACGAGGGCGAGGCGCCGTAGAATCGGGCGATGCGGCGGAGCCTGCGGATGACGAAGGCCACGTTGGAGCCGAAGACCCCCCGGTAGCGGTGGGCCTCGTCGAAAACGACATAGCGCAGGTTGCGGAAAAATCGTTCCCACTTCGAATGCCAGGGCAGGACGTGATGGAGCTCGTGGGGGTTGGTGAGGATGATCCGCGAGATCTCGCGGATGCGCCCGCGGCGCGACACCGGCGTGTCGCCGTCGTAGACGGCCGCGTCGGCGCGGATGCCCGTGGCGCGCTCCATCTCCCTGAAGACCTTCAGCTGGTCGTTGGAGAGGGCCTTCGTGGGATAGACGAAAAGGGCCGCGGCCCGGCGGTCGCGAGCGAGGGTCTCGAAGACGGGCAGGTCGAACCCGAGCGTCTTCCCCGACGCGGTCGGCGTGCAGAGGATGACGTTGCGGCCCGCCCGGAGGGCCTCGACGGCCTCGCACTGGTGGCTGTAGAGGCGGATGCCCCGGGCGTCGAGGTAGCGGGAGAGGGCTGCCGGCAGGGGCTCGCCGAGTTCCCCGTATTCCGGCTCCCGGGCGGGCAGGACCTCGATGTGGGCGATGCGGTCGCGAAAGCGGGGGCTCTGTCTCAGCGCGTCCAGGGCACTCTCGATCACGGCCGCCACTCCTCGTGGAGCTTCGTGAAAAGGCTCGCCAGCGTCAGAAGATCGCGCCGGTTGTGCTCGACGACGGGAACGAGCGGTCCTGGGTTTCCGGTCCGCATGTAGCACTCGTAGAACTCGGGCACCATGGCGCTCGGCACGTCGTCCACCCTTTCGATGCCCAGGAAGCATCGCTCGAGCGTCGTCAGCCTGCAGTCGGGCACGCAGTCGCGCCAGGCGCGACGCGAGAAGTGAAGGACGTCGAAGTGAGGGCCCTCAAGGTCGGCCCGGATCCCGTAGTAGGCCAGGCGCTCGCGGATGTAGGGGATGTCGAAGGTGCGTCCGTTGAAGGTGACGAAGGCCCGGCGCTCCCCGAGGCGTTCGAGCAGGCCGGCCAGGGCAGCCGGCTCCTCGTCGATGCGCCTCAGCAGGTACTGTTCGACCCCGATTCCCGTTCCCTGGACCCGCGCGAGGCCGAGCAGGATGATGGGTCGCTGAAACATGCCGAGGGTCTCGATGTCGATGAAAACGAAGTCCTCTGCGCTGTGAAAGCCTGACGAGAGCAGGGCCAGCGGGTGCGACTTCCGGAACCACCGGCCGATCCAGTCCGTGAGCTCCGCCGTGTCGCCGGCCTCCACCATGCGCAGGATCTCCCGGGCCTGCCGGCCGAAGCGCGGATGGTCGGCCAGGTCGGCAATCGTCGCATGACCCTGCCGTTTGAGGGCCGCCTCGGTTACCGCGCCGACGCCGTAGAGGAGCTTGAGGTCGGCCAGGATACCGCGCCTGACCGTGTCGGGGTCGACGGTCCGCAGGCGCCCTCCGTCGCGGCTCACGAGGCGCCAGCAGACCCCACGCCCCGTGCGGACCTCCTCGCCGGGCAGGACCTCTTCCAGTTTCCGGCCCCGGTAGCGGCGGAGAAGCTCGCCTTGAAGCCTCCGGGCCTCGTCGAACTCGCGGGCTTCGACCCAGGCGGCGCCGAAGGGCCCTGCCGCGGCGGCTGGCTCCCGCCCGGCAACGGCGACGCTGCCCGTCCTCTCGAGGCTCTCGCGGAGCCTGCGGCCGATGCGGCTGCCCATCCTCTTGCTCTCGTCGCCCTGGTCCATGACGGTTTTCTGTGCCAGAAAAGCCATCCTCCGAGACTCGTGAGTCGCCGGCTTCTCAACCCCCTCTCGCGGACAGCGGCGCGGGAGCCCGCCGCGAAATCCCGGAGGAGACCGACGGTGAGGGAGAGACGGCTGGGCCTTCGGCAAAGCGGGCGAGGGACATGAAGCGGAGGGCGGGCACGGACGACCGGGCCGGCCGTCCCGACGGGGTCGGGAATCTCTTTCGTCCCGGGAGCCGATCCCCTGTCCTCGCTGTCCTTTTTTCAGTCCACCGGTTGAAACTCGCTCTTCGCCGCCCCGCAGACCGGACAGACCCAGTCGTCGGGGAGCTTTTCGAAGGGGGTCCCGGCGGGGATCCCGCCATCGGAGTCGCCTTCTTCGGGATTGTAGATGTAGCCGCAAACGATGCATTCGTATTTCTTCATGGTGTGCGTCCTTTCCAAGGTAGTCGGTTCAGGCGATGGAAGTGTATACCCGAAATGCAGGGAAAGCACAAGGCTTCCGGTCCGGGCGGAAGGAGGGCCGGGGCGCGGGATGGAAACCCGCAAGCCCTCATGTCTGGCAGCCCGGGCAATAGAAGGTGCTGCGTCCCGCGATCACGGCACGGAGGATCGTCCGGCGGCACGTCTTGCAGCGCTCCCCCTGCCTGCCGTAAACCCCCAGGTGATGCTGGTATTCCCCGCGGTCCGCATGGAGGTCCATCCAGTCGGAAATCGACGTCCCGCGGGACTCGACGGCCTCCTCCAGGACATGGGCCGTCGCCGCCGCGATCTTTTTCCACTCGGCACGCGAGAGGCTGCCCGCGGGGCGCAAGGGGTTGATGCCCGCCCGGTGCAGGGTCTCGCTTGCGTAGATGTTGCCGATTCCGGCAACCGTCTTCTGGTCCATGAGGAACGACTTGACCGGGAGACGCCGCCCGCGGGCCGCGTCGGCGAGGCGTGCCGGGTCGAGCGCGTCGAGCCCGTCCGGCGCCGGGCTCGGAGCCGGGGGGACGCAGAGCTCCACCGTCGCAAAGCGCCTCGGGTCCGAGAGGACGATCCGGCCGGCGGGGAAGGTCAGGACCAGCCGCGCATGGGGCGGGATTCGGTCCCCCTCGATCCAGAACAGGCGCCCCGTCATGCGCAGCTGGAAGACGAGGCACCGCCCGTCGGAAAGGACCCAGGCCATCCGCTTGCCGTGACGGTCGATCGACCGCACCGTCCTGCCCTCGAGCGGCGCAAGGCCCCCGAGCTTCGCGTCGATGACGCGCAGGGACAGGATCTCCCGGCCCACGATCACCGGGCGCAGCTGGCGGCACAGGGTCTCGACTTCGGGGAGTTCAGGCATGGCTTTCTCTCCTCGACAGGCAGGATAAAAAATCCCCCTCTTTCCCCCTTTGAAAAAGGGGGATTCAAGGGGGATTTGGCTCCTTGTTGTTTGCGGCTTGTGGCTTCAGGCTCCGCGTCAGGGGCTATTCCAGCGGCCCCGCCTGCGTCGCCCCTTTGGTCGCAGCCGCTCGGGGCCTCACCCGGATGGTCACTTCCACGGACAGGGGCTTGCCTCCCTCGAAGGACACCTCGGGCGGGGTGATCAGTCTTGCCGTCACCGTGGCCGTCGAGTTCACCTTCCGCAGGTCGACGGGTTCCGTGGGGATCTGCAGGTCCGTCCCGACGAACCGCTTCGGCACGAGCACGGTGACGTGGGTCGGCTGCACCTCGATGCGCTGCAGCACCACCCCCGGGGGCAGACTGCCTTCGGAGCGCACATCCACGGGAAAGACCGCGGAGCGCAGCCGCGAGGCCGTCACGACGATGCGGGAAGGCGATACGCTCACCACGGAAATGTTGGCGGGCGCGCGGATCATGTCGTTGGTCAGCTCGATCTCCTGTCTGCCTTCCCGGACGCCCGACAGGTCCACGGACAACCTGAGGGTCGCAGGGTTCAGCAGGTTGAAGGCCTGCTCGGGGCCCGACAGCGTAACCTTGGCCTCGGTGACCTTCGACCCCTCGATGATCCACTGGGGAGAGAGGTTCCGGTACTCGATGGGCAGGGTGAAGTCGCGCCGGACGAGATCCTTCTGATAGCCGAAGGCAACCCACAGCACGGAGGCAAGCAGGATCGCCGTCGCCTTCTCCAGGGGGTTTCGCCGGAACCAGCCCAGGATCCGGCCGGCCTTGCTTTTCGGCATCTTCTTTCCGTAGAGGCGCTCGAGGATCATGCCGAGCTCGGTCGGGCTCTTCAGGACTTCGATCCGCCCGCCGAATGCCACGGAAACGGTTCCCCGTTCCTCCGAAACGACGATGCAGTTGGCGTCGGTGCGCTCCGAGAGGCCGAGGGCCGCCGTGTGGCGGAGGCCGAGATTGCCGATCTTCTCCGCATCGGTCGAAAGGGGCAGGTGGCACCCGAAGCGGACGACCCGCCCGTGATCGATGATGACGGCCCCGTCGTGGCCGATGGAATGGGGGTCGAAGAGACTCTCCAGCAGGGGCTGGCTGAGCACGCCGTCGAGGGGGTAGCCCCCGGCGAGGTGCCGGTCCAGCGGGTCCTCCCCCGGGATGACGATGAGGGCCCCCGTGTGCTGCCGGGCCAGCGTGGCGACGGACTGGACGATGATCTCCACCTCCTCGTGGAGCGTGGAGACCCGGCCGCTCTTGCGGAAGCGGCCCCAGGTGGCGATACGCTCGAAGAACCGCCGGAACTCCTCCTGAAAAATGATCACCATGGCCAGGAGAATGACGGCGAAAAATCCCTGCAGCACCGCCGCCGAAAGGTAGAGCTGGAAGGAACGGGCCAGGTAGTAAATGATGCCCAGGATGCCGATCCCGACGAGGACGAACCGGGAAGCCGCGTCCCGGAACCAGACCAGGAGGCCGTAGATCATGAAGGCGATCAGGAGGATGTCGAAAAAGTCCTGGATCCGGAAGCTGTGAACAAGGGTCGTGATTTCCATCGTCGTCCGCGTTCGTCTTCTCTGTGTCCCGTGGCCGGCCGCACCCTTCCCATGCAAACCGCGCGCCGTGATCGGCCCCCGGAGACCGATCGGGCGCGGAGATGTTCGGAATGAGCCGGCCGGGGATGGCCTGCCGGATCTGCCGGATGGCCTTCCGGCCGAATTTTCCGTTTATTTAACACATTTTTCTCAAAACGATAACGCAAATTTGCCGGAAATCCGGAAACCCGGGAAAAGCATGCCCGGCAAGGCTTTGCGGCCGTTGAAAAGCGGTTTGACCGGCGCCGGAAATGTTGTTATAACCATGCCCACAGCAGCCCCCGAGGGGGAGGACGACGCCGCTTGAAAATCATCCTTGCAGGGTTCAACCTGGATTACGAAACGATCCGGGCATCGCAGGCCTCGAGCCCCGAGCCGGAGCGCTTCACGCCCGAGACGGTCTCGGCGGCCTATGCCCGCATCAGCCGCAACCCCGCACCCGTCAACGAGCTGCGCGAAGCGGCCCGCCGGGAGGTGGAAAAGGCGCGGCGCTCCAACCAGTCCATCGTCTTCGACATGGGTCACAGCTCGATCGCGGAGCACGCCGTCTTCAACATCGACGTCCTGGGAGTATCGCGCCTGCTCGTCGAGGAGATCGAGAAGTTCCGCCTCTGCTCCTACACGGAGAAATCCCAGCGCTACGTCCTGTTGCAGGACGATTTCGTCGTCCCCCGGGAGATCCGGAAGGCGGGCCTCGCCGGGCGGTTCACGGAGACCGTGAAGGCCCAGAACGAATTCTACCGGCGGCTCTACGAGGGGCTGCTGCCCTGGGTGCTCGCCGAGAACCGCGAGTTGGCCGCCGTCCCCGCGAACCGATCCATGCTGGAGGGCTGGGCCAAGGAGGATGCGCGCTACGTCCTGTGCCTCGCCACGGAAGCCCAGCTGGGAATGACGCTGAATACGCGAAACCTCGAACTCATGCTCCGCAGGCTTTCCGCCCATTCCCTGGAGGAGGCCAGGGAGTACAGCCGGCGCCTCCACGACGCGACGAGGGGAATCGCGCCCTCGCTCGTCCGCTACACGGCGCCCACGGAGTTCGACTGTGCCACGAGGGAGGACCTCCGGGCTATCGCCGGCGCGGTCCTCGGGAGGGCGGCAGACCGTCCGGAAGAGCCCGTCGAAGAGGTCCGCCTCGCCTGGGCGACCCCCGAGGCCGACACCCGCGTCGCCGCCGCTCTGCTCCACGGCGCCTCCCGGCATCCCCTGGAGAAGTGCCTGCGGACCGCCGCCGCCCTGTCC